>Ga0163151_10001702_pt1 | contig 36445 bp, 33 predicted proteins | sample OliLakLV19MP5IB2_FD_145596 | JGI IMG/M metagenome (GOLD analysis project Ga0163151, IMG submission 145596) | Freshwater microbial mat bacterial communities from Lake Vanda, McMurdo Dry Valleys, Antarctica - Oligotrophic Lake LV.19.MP5.IB-2 | ecosystem: Environmental > Aquatic > Freshwater >... | reverse complement strand
AGTTCGAGCTCACGCCCGATAACCTGCGTGCAGCCTTGAAAGGCGAGATCGAAGGTATCCCCAGCGCAAAGGAACAACTCGATCTCGCAGAGCGCGCACGCGCGGCTGGCGTCAAGACCTTTGAGGATATTGGCAAGATGCCTACCGCCGACATCTACAAGATGGGGATGACGCTGGCTAGCACGGACCCCAGCATGGACATGGACAAGCGGTTGGACGTGTTCCAGAAAGTTGTCAACCTCGCCCAGACAGGAGATGTGGCCGCGTCTGCGCAGGCTACCCGCGTCGCAGACGCGGCTCTGGCTATCCAGGCCACTAATGCCAATACTGCAGAAAGAAACTCGCAGCTCACCGAAAACAGAGACGCAGTCAACCGCGAGGAGTCCATACGTAACTACAACCTGAACGTGGCGAAGGTGGTGAAGGACCAGGGCCAGGAAGACGGCGCTGCGTACGGAGACGCAGCCAAGGATGTTAGTAAGATCATGCTGGGTGTTCTCAGAGAAAATACCGGGGAGTTCGCTAGTAAAGGACCCTCCCCCGAAGCTATCTCTACGTGGGCCGGTATGCAGACCAAACTTCTGGCACCGCCGTCGTCGTCTCAAGGCAAAGCAGCACGCGCGACGTGGTTGCAGGGCTTCACACTTATGCTCGGTAGCTACGCCACTAAAGGCGCGCAGCCCGGGTTCTTGGACCCCAAATTCCTGGTCAACTTTTTCCGCGATCCTGCTCAAGTTGGCATGGGTCACCTCGAAGACAATTTTGATGTGGAGCTTAACAAAGATACCGGCGCTATCAAAAAGATACGCCTGCGTATGACTAAAGGCGGCTCCACATCACAGACAGTGCTGACTGCGAACCAGCTCGCACCCCTTATTGGTACTGATGCGATGAGTAAATTTAAGGAGATTTACTATAGTCAAACGGCGGCAAACGAGCTAGACAAAGAGGGCGTCCAAGTGACGGACGAAGCTATTGCCAAACGGGTCGCTGAGCTCATAGAGAAAAACGAAGCCTTCGACTAGAGCAGCCCCGACCGGAGCCCTGCATGACTGACGCTAAAAAAGACTACTCAAAAGGCGTGTCGGCGAAAGACATGGACGCGGCTATCAATGCCGCCGAGAAGGCGTACCCGAATCTACCCAAAGACTTCCTGCGTAACTCGGCTCACATCGAGAGCGCATTCGGCACGAATGTGGTAAACCCCAAGTCGTCTGCGCGCGGCCCGTGGCAGATCATGGAACAGTTCGGCGCTGACTACGACACGCCGACCGAAGCAGACAGGTTCGACCCCTACAAGGCGGCGCTAGGCGCGGCGAAGGTAGCCACACGGAACCAAGCGTATCTCCGCGAGAAAATAGGCCGTGAACCCACGGGCTCGGACCTGTATCTCGCGCACCAGCAGGGCGGCGGCGGCGCAGCCAAACTCCTACGCAACCCCTCTCGCAAAGCGGTGGACGTTGTCGGTAGACAACAGGCACTGCTGAATGGCGTCGACGAGAACGCCACTGCCGGTGACCTCGCCAACAAGTGGTCTGCCAAGTACACCAAATTAGAGGGACCAACTGGCACGCTACCTGGAAAAAAGTCTAGTCTGGCTGCTCCGGCAGCCACCGGAGTAGATACGTCTTACGTGGACGGTATACTCAGCGGCACCACCGCTCCTAAAGCAAACAGAGATACTTCGATCATGCAGGGTTTCGCGGCGTATCGCGACACCACGCCTCTGATTGCGTCGATGGTTAAGCAGGTACGCCCCACCCCGTATGTTAAAACCGCGCCGGGCAACATAGGGGAAGTATTCGGGGCTGGCGTGACGAGTGGTGTCCATGGCATGAACGCCGACGCCGAGTACTTCGGTGCTATGGTCGATACCATCGTGGGCAAAGATCGCTCCGCGCAACGGCGCATAGAAGCCGCGCGTAAACAAGAAGCTCTCGGCGCACATGCCACAGAGGGCATGCAGAACTTCGAACAGTTCATGAACGCCCCGTCATTCGGCGGGTTCATCGAGCAGGCCGTGTCGTCTGTTGGACAGATCACGCCTTCAGTTCTCGTCGCTATCGCGTCTACACTTGCAACAGGTGGTGTTGCTGCCGTAGCGAAGCTGAGCGGAGAGGCCGCGCTAGGCACGATCACCAACCAGCTCGTGAAAGATATTGTCAAGAAGCGGATCCGTGTGATGGCGCTGGAGCAAGCGGTTAAGTCCGCTGAGACAGCGGCAGCCAAGACCGCGGCGCGGGCGGCGCTCAGGGCCGGGGCGCTGACCACGGCTGAAGAAGCCGTGGCGACTGGTCTGTATGGTATGATACGTCGAGCGCCTGCTTTCAAAGTCGGTGCTGTCGCAGGCGCGTTCGGGTCTGAATATGTGCCTATGTCTGGCGAGAGTTTCGCAGAGTTCGACGAGGCCGGAGTACCACTGACACGCGAACGCGCGCTGCAGTCGGCTGCTATCGGTGTGCCACTGGCGGCTATCGGTGTTGGTGGCGAGGGTGCTATCTTGCTCGCGCTCAAGACGCTCGCGTTGGAGAAAACCGCGCGTGTGGCTGGCAAGAGTCTCCTGAAAGATTACGCTTTCAAGGTTGGCAAAACGGCTCTGGTATCGGGACTGCTTGGGACAGCATCAGAGGTCGGCCAAGAAGCCGGACTGATTATACAGCGCAAAGAGGTAGACCCACAGTACGCGGATGAAGAAGTGCAGATGCGTCTCGCGCAGAGTGCGTTCGCGGCGTTCTTCGGTGGCGGTGCCTTTGGTGGTGCCGGTGGTGCCGTGGCCGCAGCTATTCCTGCTCGTGCAGGCGGTAGACCCAGCCCTACTCGCGCTCCCGGTGCTCCCGGTGCTCCTACTGCTCCCGGTGCTCCTCCCCCTGCCCCCGGCACACCGCCCGCATCGAATATGGCCTCGCTCTTGGCTGGCGCGGTCAACGCAGCGTCGGCTATTGTCAAGAAGGTCGCGGACGCACGCGTTGCGACTAAGGTTGATAATGAACTGACCGGCGTCAGCGACCGCGCGCTGGAGAACGTCTCAAGCCCCGAATCCGTGGCCACGCTTACCGCGCAGTTGAATGCTACTCTAGACCCCACCACGGGTAAGAAAGCCATGTGGGTTTCTGCTGAACAGAAGTTCGGCCCGCCGCCTACAGACAGTGGCGGTATCGGTATGTTCAAGGTCGACGGCAAGAAAGCCTACTTCGCGGACATACCGAAGCGCGGTCGGGTCATATCCGCGGATATGTCTCTTGTGCAGCAGGTGATCGCGAGCGGTGCCGACGAAGTTTCATTGCAGCACGCGCTGGGGTTCTCCGCCGGGAAGCCAGTTGACGGCTCTACCGCAGTCCAGGTTGTTGATCTAAAAGGCCTGGTTGTGCATGAGGAGCTGACTAATGAACAAGGCCAGGCTGCAGCTAAAAACGCTGCTGACCTTATTGTCAATAATAATCCTAGGTATCGTGTGGATAACCCTGTTCCTGCTGACGTGGCCCTTGAGTCGCGCCAGTCGCGCCTTGGCGCGGAACAAGTCGCCAAAGAAGACACCCTTACACCGCCGCCCGTAGATATTACGCAAGCCAGAAATGAGATGCTCTCTATCCTTAAAAGTATGGATATAGAAGACGCAGCGGCGGCTGCAAAAGAAGCAGCTGAGAAAGCCACCGCGACGAAGGCCGCTATCCCTAAAGTCGCCAAAGAAGACACCCTTACACCGCCGCCCGTAGATATTACGGAAGCCAGAAATGAGATGCTCTCTATCCTTAAAAGTATGGATATAGAAGACGCGGCGGCGGCTGCAAAAGAAGCAGCTGAGAAAGCCACCGCGACGAAGGCCGCTATCCCTAAAGTCGCCAAAGAAGACACCCTTACACCGCCGCCCGTAGATATTACGCAAGCCAGAAATGAGATGCTCTCTATCCTTAATATTATGGATACAGAAGACGCAGCGGCGGCTGCAAAAGAAGCAGCTGAGGAAGATACAGCGCGCGAGGCTATCAGAAGCAAGCCCGTTGCCGAGAAAGCCACCGCGACGAAGGCCGCTATCCCTAAAGTCGTGTACGACGCAGCGGGAGAAGACACCCTTACACCGCCGCCCGTAGATATTACGCAAGCCAGAAATGAGATGCGCTCTATCCTTAATATTATGGATACAGAAGACGCGGCGGCGGCTGCAAAAGAAGCAGCTGAGGAAGATACAGCGGGCAAGGCTATCAGAAGCAAGCCCGTTGAGGTGGTGAAGAAGAAGACGCAGCGCGTCTACACCAAGGGAGCGCCGAAGACCCAGCCGACAGCTACGACTGCGGAAGAAGCCGCTAAAGCCAATACGCTGAAAGCCGACGCCGCAAACGCTTCCGCGCAAAAAGCTAAAAATGCCATAGAGAAGAGACACCAAGACATACGTGCTCTCGATGTCGCAAGCTCCGGCAAGCCGGTAACGCCGCACGTTAGCCAGCAGCGTCTGTATGATAAGACTACGGAAGAAACGCACGAGGTCGAGGGCATCATCAAATCAGCGTCTCTGTCTGGCAAGATGTATGCTGTTATCAAAGGCTCGGGAGAGATACTCGACGTTGGTGGCAACACCACGTTCACCGTGCCGGAAGGCGCGAAGCCAGCAGTCGTGAAACAGGCACCTTCCGCTATAACTGAAGCTGCCGCGGCCACAACTGAAGTGCCACTCACCAGAGCCGACGCTGAAGTACTTATCGCAATGCTGGACCACAGCAGCATAGCTGATACCGCTCCGATAATGACGCAGAGGATGCGCGACGATATTGCAGAAGCATTAGAACGTAGAGGTAGCATTAGTGCGCTCGCGCTAGACAATTTTGCGTACATGGTACTTTCCACCGTGTCGTGGAATCTGCCGGGTAGAAAAGACGCCCGTGGAAAACAGGCGCTCGACGCCGCTGTAGACGCTGCGGAAGTTATAGCAAGAATGCAGGGCAGCAAAGTACAGCGCGGCGGCGCGTCTGCCGAAGCGTCTAGTAGGTTTATTTCCAAGATAACTAAAGACTACACACCTACCGAGAGGGCGTTTGCCACGGCGCTGCTGGGTCGTCTGGCTGAGGCTAATGGGAAAGTATTCCCCGCTGTTGTAGAAGACATAGGCAAAGAGTATGGTCTGCGGCTAGACCGCGGCGACGGGCGAGTAGCCGCCGGAACGTACCACGTAGAGAGCAACGAGGTTGTGCTGCACCGTGGGTATACGTCCCGCAATGAGAGCCGACCTGTTGGCGGCGTCGGACGCCCCCCTGTTTTTGTCCTAGCACACCAACTAGGATACTGGGCGTTCGCCAACATACTCACGCCTGCAGACAAAGTAGAGCTGTTTAATATTTTGCGGGAGCGCAACGACACACGACAACACTATATCCCTAGCCCCGAAGACAACGCTGCGAGTAATGAACACAGGGACCCGCAGGAGTATTTTGCCAACCAGTTTGCTAGCTGGGCGCTGCAGAGCTACGGCATAACAGAGACAGATATACTCAGCACCACTTCTGTGGATTATGACGGCCTTACGTTCGCGCAGCAGCTATCGAGGTTCTTTTCTGATACAGCCAAGCGCATCATTTCGTTTATGGAGGGCCTTCTTTCCCCCGAACGCTCGGACAAGAAGCTCCACGAACTGTTGGATAAGCTCATCCCGCCTGTGTCTGAAGCAGTAGATGTTGAAGAGCTGACCCCGCGCTTCATGAACGTGGACATGGCTGAGGAAGACGACACGAACACAGAAGACGACACGACGGACATCGAGACGCAGCTGGACCGCGTCTTCGCGGAGGCTGACGCTGAGCGAGGCGAACCAATCGGTGCATCGTACGCAGCGACTGACCCTGCTGTGCGTGACCACGACTTTATGAAGCGCTTCGATTATCTCAAATCCATAGCGCCCGGAGAGGGCGTGGCGGAGAGCCTCGATAACGTGGTCGACATAATGTCTGACTCGATGCTCGATAAGATGATTGCTCTCCAGGAAGCGAACCCCGACTCCGACTTAGAAGTCGTGAAGACTGGCGAAGGGCGGCTGCAGATAATGCAGCGCGACGCCGACACGTGGGGCGAGACTATTGCTGAGCGTAAGGCGGTCAGAGATATCATCAAGAAGGCTAAGCGTTTCGATGAACGCAAAGGCACCTTCTTCTGGCTTAAGACACCTGATGGCAAATTCATCAAGCTGTCTGGCTACCCAGAGTTCGGAGGCAAACCCGGCCCCGGAACTCCCGGACTGCAGGTGCTCGCGCAGGCAGGCGTGAAGCTGAACGCGCAAACCAAACAGGGTCTGGTAGGCGAAGGCCTGTCAGAGTCGCAGCGCACGAAGCAAGGTCTTATCACTATGCTCAAGGCGCTGTCGCTCACTGGCGCGCTGGAGTTCCACATCGGGCTTCGCGGCGAGCAGGAGAAGTTCATCGGGTTCGACAGCGAGGGACGAATCCTCACAGAGATTCCTCCTGAGGAACGCGAGTCCTCGCCCGAGCAGAATGCGCCGGTCGCGACAAAGCGCGTGCACTACAGAGCCAGCCGTGAGGTCGCTATGCGCGGCAAAAGCGGCACGTTGTACACGCTGTATGATGTGCTGTCTGCTGCCGACCCGCGTACTTCGGATATGAACACGGCGGACGCCAAAGCGCGTAAGCAGGCTATCAAACGCGGTCTTGCCGCGGAGCGGAAGTTCTTCGACGACCGTAACCTGCGCGAAAAGCAGCTGCGCAAAAAAGGTCTGTCGGAAGACAGTGCGCTCGCGCAAGTCGATAAAGAATTCCCGCGCAGTAAGTTCGATGCGCTTGTGGCGGCTGCGCGCAGTGAAACGCGCCCCGCAAACGAAAAAGAGAAACTCGCCGGGCTCGGCAATACTGTTATATACAAGAACATAGATGTCTTCTCCCCCGACGATATAAAAGAAGAAGTGACCGGGTTGGGCGACGAACGAGCCGAACAAGAACTGAAGAAACAGGGCGTGTTCGATCCGCAGCTCGCGGAAATACAGGAAGCGCGGATCGAGAGTGCGAAGAATCGTATGTATGACGAGCGGGCTGCTCGCGCAGCTGGCGCTGAGTCTGGGTATGATCTGCTTAGCTTCCCCACAGGCATGACCGCCAAGATGACGAAGGGCAAGGACGGCAAGGTGTCGGGAGTGCTGCGCACAACGAAGGGCACCTACCAGTCCCCCTCGTTCAAGACCGATAAGTACGGCACCGCCCATGACAAGGCTACGTTCTGGCTGTACGACAAAGCCATGGATATGGAATATGATACCGGCACCATCCCCAACCTCAGCCGGTTGGTCCTGGAAGCGGGATACGAAGCGTCGCCCGGTTTCTCTAGCAAGACTGCAGCGGAACAGAAAGGCAGACCCGTTTTCTCTAGCAAGACTGCAAGGCAACAGAAAGGCAGACCCGCGCCTCCGAACGCAGCGATGGTGTACGTCAACAAGAAGACGCACGCCGTGGAGCGCGCCGCTAACAAGGATAACGTAGGCGTCGGTGTGCATGGCAGCATCGGACTGCTGACACAGCGCATGCTGGGTATCGCATCCGGTATGTTCAAGTTCGACAGACCCGTCGATGTGTTCTCGCTGGAGCACCTCGAACAGTATATAGACGAGTATGCAGGCGAAGATGGTAAGTTCGAAGCAGACCGCGATAGCATGCTCCTCGCCATCAAAACTCTCAGAGATGACGAAAAGGACGTGCCAGCCGCCGTGTTCGGTAAGGGTCGGTATGTGATCGTGCTCAGAGACGCTACAGCGAACCCGACACTGCCGGAAAGCATGACGAACACTAGTCGTTGGTCGGAAGCGGCGCTCAAGGCCAATCCCGGGCTTCGCGAACAAGAGAACTTCGACGGCAAGATTCTGGAAGAACCCGACGCTTACACCGCCTCTGTGCTCATGCACGAGATCGGCCACATCGTGTTCCACCAAGAATACCACAAGAACGTCATCGGTAAAGAACGTCAGAAGCAGCTGCGCGAAGCATTCAAGCAGTTCGTGAAGAAGATGGACCAGCGCCCGGAGGACTACACCGCCAAAGACCAGGACTTCGCGTTCGAAGAGTGGTTCTCTGACCAAGTCATGGCGTATGTGTACGACCACGCCAAGACCGTCTCCAACTTCAACGACTCGTTGTTCAAGCGGCTGGCCAAGACATTCAACGACTTCTACAACGCCGTGAACAAGATGCTCGGCGGGCGTCTCAAGAAAGACAAGACGTTCGCTACAGTGATGGAAGAAATCATCGAGCGTAACATAGAGGCCCGGGAGCAGAACCGCGAGACACCGCAGCTGTTCGATATGTCCATGCACACGATGGCGACTGCGGTTGCTGCGGCGGTGCCAGCCAGTGTCGTGGCTCGTACACGCGCGGCCACTGCTCGTCTGATGAGCGGCGCGGTCATGCCTAGGCTCATGGACTTTGTCAGTGTTTTCAAGGCTAACGACGACTTCCTGCGCGAGCGCCGCAATAGCAGCGGCCCGCTCGTCGACGGCAGACCGTCGCGTGGTGGTACAGCTATCGCCAAGATCTTCGGCACGTTGTCGCAGTCGAACCAAGGCACTGGTATCCACAAGCTGCGTCTTGAGGCAGAGGCGCGCTACAACAATGAAGTCGACGATATTCTCGGTTTCGACGACAGAACCGACCCCAAAGAATGGGAGACGGATCGGGTTACCAACATCTTGAACGAAGCCGCCGACGAGACCATAGCTACGCAGAACCTGACCACGCCGGAGGCCAAACGAATCCGCGCTCTGTCTGAGAGAATCTACAGAACGTACATGCATCAGTATATCAACGGCAAGAACTACAAGCTCGTGAACGCCAGCTTCAGGGCGAACCACGGCTTCGGTCGTATGCTTGATACGAACAAGATCCAAGAGAACCGCGACGAGTTCATCGCGTTCCTCATGGCTAACGACCCCAAGATCACTTCGGTCGCCAAGGCGGAAGCCTTCATTGATTACGTGACGCAACACACGGTTGATCCGATCGTGCGCGTTGAGCGGCTCTTGGAGAACCGACTGGTCGACGAAGAGAACGCTGCGCTGGCCGCTGGAGCCACGTGGACCGCACCGACCGTGCAGAACAGGGCAGCGCGTCTGTTCCTGATCTCGGCGGAAGGTCGTCCTATTGGAGAGATGCGCAACAAGATCTTGCGGCAGGCCACCGCGAACAACGCAGGCTTCACGATTGATGAGCTGTTCGACCAAGTCAAAAATGAGATCGGCCCTATCACCGCCACACCCGAAGGCGCGATCATCGACGCTGTGCCGAACACAGCGACACCCAATGAGAAGAAGCACGCGCTGAAAGAGTTCTGGAACCGCGCCACCGAACGCGTACGCCTCACGCCCGGTATGGACCCGGCGCTGGAGCGCACGTGGGCTCATATGGCAACGAACACTCTGCGTAATGCGAGGCCCGGTGACCAGCACGGCTGGCTCGTGCCGCAGCAGGTCACTATCAGGAAGTACATGCACTACGTGGCTCGTATTGTTGAGTTCAACAAGCGCGGTGTGCAGGACGGGCACGGCGACAGGGTCCGCGGCATAGGCTACACAGCCGGGTACAAGAACATCGCTGACGAGCTCGACCAAGTGCCAGCTGAACAACGCAGCGCCGTCGATCAGGCCATCATGGCTAACCTCGGCAAGACTGGCGAGAATATGAGCAAGCCGTGGCGCACAGCTAACTCGATAGCGATGGTTATCACTGTGTTCTCGACGCTTCTGTTCACGACACTTACGTCGCTTACCGACTTCACTGGCGTGGCTACCCGCAGCAAAGAGTTCAATAACCTCGGACTGTACTTCACCACCCTGCACAAGACTATGGTCTCGCGCGAGTACCACGAGCTGGCCCGCACGGTGGGCATCGTCACTGCGCGTGCTATGGAGAACACGTTCATCGGCGTCGGTGAGATGAACTTCGTAGGCACCAAAGGAGCGAAAGCCACCAGTATGTTCTTCCACTATACCGGACTCCAGTGGTTCACAAAGTTCACGCGCTCGTTCGCTGTGGGCATGGCTAGCGAGTGGATCAAGAAAGTAGCCAACAAGGCTGATTTCGATGAGCGCGACGAGCGCTATCTGGCCGAGATTGGTCTGACGCGCGACGACGTACACGCGTGGGTGGCCAATAACCACGAGTTCAACACAGAAGAAGGCCTCCGCGTCCGGGATGGCATCGCGCGGTTCGCCGATGAAGCCATCATCCGCCCGGATTCCACACAGCGCCCTGTGCTGGCGTCCAACCCGCACTTCGCTATGGTGTGGCAGCTGAAGTCGTATTACTACGGCTTCGGCAAGACCGTGCTCGGCGGTCTGGGGCGTGAGATAAAGCATCGGTACAATGAAAAAGGCGACGTCATGGACGCCGCCCTCCCGGCGATACTGATGGCTACAACCCTGATACCGTTGACAATGCTCAGCATGGCGTCTAGGGATTGGGCTAAAGAACTACTGGCCCTGGTTATCCCCGGCCAGCAGCTGAACCCGAACCCACGCAAGGTGACGGCTGCTGACTATGCCCTGAAGCTGTTCAACCGTTCTGGTGTCACTGGGCCGTTTGCACTCGCTCTGACCACACTGGATACGTTCAAATACGAAGGTATTGCGGCACCGCTCACAGCCAACATACCGATGTTTGACGCCATGGACGACACATTCTTCGACGGGGACTGGACCCGTATGATACCTATCCTAAACAACGTGAAGTAAGGAGCCTACCATGGAACCCAAACTCATCAACAAGTACGTGAAGCTGAAGTCCCTGACCTGGTGGGCCGCTATCGTCCCGGTCTTCGTCGGCGTGCTTCTGGCGCTGGGGAACGTATTCCAATGGGAACTCGTTGTTAAGATTATCAATGAATTCGCCCCTGGCGTCCCGCCAGCGGTCATGATAAACTCAGGGCTCGTCGCCATCGGGTTCAGAGGAGCCATTAAATGACGGATCTACTTATCAAGTACGGCGTTGGAATTGCTGCAGTTTTTGTGGCACTCTTTGGCGTATTCTTCGCAGGCTCCAGTCGAGCCAAGACTAAAGCCGCCGAGAAGCACGCTGTGGAAATCAAAAAGGAAGCCGCGGATGAGATCAAAGCAATCAACGACAGTGTCACTGTGGTCAAGCAGGCTCACGATGAGGTTGCTTCTCTGCCTGACGCTGAGCTTCGTGCTGCTGCTGATAAGTGGGTGCGAAAGCCTTAAGGCACCGAAACCTGTGGTGGTAGACACATACTGCCTCAACACGACCACGTTCTTCTACTCTGGCGAAGCAGCAGACTGGCTTCTCGCACACGACCGGGCGCTGTTGTCCGATATCGTGGCGGCTAACACTGCGCGAGAGCGCAAATGCGGAGCGTAAAATATGGCCTACTCTGATACCCTGAACCTGGTTAAAGGCGACACGCTGCCTGAGTTGACGTTCACTCTGCGGGACAGCAACACTGCCGCTTCCGGGTTTAGCGCGGTTGATGAGAACAACGAACTCAGCTGGGCCCCCATTGATCTGACGGGTGCTGTCGTCCTGCTCAGGCTACGAGAAGTTGGCAGTACCGCAGTGACGGCGGAGCTTACCTGCGCGTTGGTGACCCCAGCTAGTGGTATCGTGGCCACTGACTTCCCCTCAGGTACGCTCAGCGCAGCGGGCACCTACGAAGGCGAGATAGAGATTACGTTCTCTGACGGCGGCATCCAAACCGTCTACGACCTACTTAAACTCAAAGTACGGGCATCATTTGACTAATGGCCGGTAGAGCCCTGATATCTCGGGTTATTGTGACTGCGGGGATCGATTATACGGTTGCCCGCGCAGCAGACACCCGCTTCGTCTATGGATCCAAGAACCGCTACTTCCGTAGCGGCGACTCCGTATCTATGACAGAGGCCCTGTACTATGCAACCAGCTTGACGAAGGCTGATTCTGTTGCTATGACAGAGGCCCTGTACTATGCAACCAGCTTGACGAAGGCTGATTCTGTTGCTATGACAGAGGCCCTGTACTATGCAGCCAGCTTGACGCAGGCTGATTCTGTTGCTATGACAGAGGCCCTGTACTATGCAGCCAGCTTGACGCAGGCTGATTCTGTTGCTATGACAGAGGCCCTGTACTATGCAACCAGCTTGACGAAGGCTGATTCTGTTGCTATGACAGAGGCCCTGTACTATGCAACCAGCTTGACGAAGGCTGATTCTGTTGCTATGATAGAGGCTATTGCTACGAGTATCTCCTTCGCGCTCGCTGATAGCGTGGCGATGAGCGAAATCGCCTATTCTGCGCTATTCGTGCTATCTGATTCGTCTGCCTTCAACGCCGGAGCGTTTGACGCCTTCGCGCTCAATAACTAGGAGTTACTTTACATGCTGGACGATACTATGAAGCTCAAGGGTAAGCTGACTATCACCCTGAACGGCGAAGTAGTACGCGAAGTGGACAACCTCGTCGTCACTGCCGGTAAGGATTTTGTAGCCAGCCGAATGGTTGGCACAGCTTCCGGCGTCATGTCGCACATGGCCATTGGCACGGGCTCTACTGCCGCCGCTGTGGGTAATACTACCCTGGGAACTGAGGTGGGCCGCGTGGCGCTTGCCTCTGCTACAGCCTCCGCTGCCATTGTCACGTATGGCGCCACGTTCCCGGCTGGCGCTGGCACCGGGGCTATCGTAGAGGCGGGCCTCTTCAACAGCATAGCACCCACCGGTACTCTGCTGTGTCGCACTGTGTTCTCCGTCATCAATAAAGGCGCTAGTGACATAGTGACCATCACGTGGGCCGTTACTGTCGGATAATCGAAGGAATAGCCAGTGGCTTCTGTACTGTTCAAGAATAATGCCCGCACCGCGTTGGCGTCGGGTATCACAGATGTAGCCACGACAGCTACAGTGGTCAACGGAAGTGTGTTCCCCTCCCCCACGGGAGGGGACTATTTTTATGCGACGTTCGAGACGGACGCGTTCGTCCGCGAGATCGTCAAGGTCACCGCGCGCTCAACCAACGCTCTGACTATCGTCCGCGCGCAGGAGGGCACGACGGCCTCCGCGTTCTCGGCGAACGACGCCTGCGACCTACGTGTGACCGCTGGTGTGCTAACGGATGCTCTCAACGAGCGCCTGAGCGTAGCGGCTCTTGCCGCCAACGTGCAGAGCTATCTAGGCGCCGCTGACTACTCCGCCATGCGGTCGCAGCTCGGGCTTGTCATCGGCACCAACGTTCAGGCGTATGATGCTGACCTCACGACGTGGGCGGGGGTTACACCCGGAACCGGCGTCGCCACCTTCCTCGCGACACCTACTAGCGCCAACCTGCAAGCCGCTGTCACCGGTGAGACCGGTACCGGCGCGCTGGTGTTTGGAACATCTCCCACAATCGCCAGCCCCACGCTGAGCGGGACGGTTACGGTAACTGGGGATCTAACCACATCAGCCACTGTGACCGCTCCGTATTATGCGGCGTCTTCCGTCGGGCCGTTTTATTCTCTTTACGAAACCGATCAAGGTGCAGACTTGAAACGTTCGTATTGGATCGCTGTCAACGGTACAGTGAGCTTCCGACTCGTCGATGATGCCTTCACTACCGATACCGCGTTAATAAATATTTCACGCTCGACTCATCTTTCTGGCACGATAGATTTTCCGGCTGCGGTCACGGCGCTTACGCGATCAGGCAACACAATTCTGCACGCCGGCAACGTCGGCACCTACGCGCTTCCTATTGGCGGGGGGACCGTGACCGGCGCGGTCGTTCTCACTGTGGCAAACGCCGCTATGTCGATGGCCAACAACTATATCAGCCTATCCAATGCGACAGGCCCATCAGGACATATCGGTGGGAACGGCCCCCAACTGGATGTGTCCGCGGCAAACACTGATCTGGTTATTCGCGCCGAATCTGGCCTATGGATATCTATCGCCGGAGCCTCGCGCGCTGCCTACTTAAGCAGCGCCGGCCTCCAAGCCCGCGTCGCTCTCGGCACGACGATGACCGGTACGCTCGTCGCTGCCGACCAGAATACAACCGGCCAGCTCACCGGCGGCCTGACAGTTCCCGCCAGCGTTTTCGTCGCTGAGGACAAAATCCATCGCCGCGCAGGTTCCAGCGCTCGCACCATCACGCAGGGCACGGGTCTGACCATGCGCCTGCACGGATCAGCCACCACCGGCAACCTCACGCTGGCAGCCTACGGCGCGATGGTGATCGACTTCGTTTCTGCAACCGAATGCGTCGTCAGCGGCGACGTCAGCTAAGGAGACCAAACCTATGTCCATCATCAAGACGACTGAGCGCCGCCGGCTAATCATCACGCTGGGCGATCGCGGCATTCCATCTGCGTTTGAGTTCGCGGTGGTAAACTTTTTCCGCAACGAGGCGGGCGAGGATGAGGCATCGCCGCAGCATGGCACGGTGGCGGCGACGGCCGAGGAGGCCTCCGCCTACATCGGCGCGGCCTCTGTCGAGCACGTTGCAGCGATCAATGAGCTCACTCAGCGGGTCGCGGAGGTGGCGGCCGAGGCGGGCCAGCGCTACGCCGCGCTCGAGCAGGCCACGGCTGCCAAGGTTGCAGAGATCACGGCGGAGCGGGACACGTTCACGGAACAGGCCAATCTGACGGCCGTGGCCCTGAACACGATCCGCATCGCTGACCAGCAATGGACGCGGGCCGTTGGTCAGATCCTGGCGCCGGCCGATCCTGCGTGACCATGCTCCTGCTTCTTGCCGGCATGCTGAGTGGCGCGCGCATCACGCTCGTCACGCTCGCGGATGAAACCGTGTCCGACACCACGGCCTCGCCGACGAATGCCAGCGCCCGCTACAAGCTGGAGGCCGATGGCGACATCGTCCGCACGCTCGCCAACGGCGGCGCGACTGACCTGGGCGACTGGGTCATACCCAGGAGCGCTGCCGGCGCAGCTTACGAGTGCCGCGCGACGATCCTGAGCGGGTCGCTGTCGTCGGGCACGGCGGGGTCGTGGTTGCCGCTCTCGGCGGATGAAGAGTGGGGACGGGCGCAGACCACCAACGGCACCAGCCAGTGCGTGTTCACGCTCGAGATCCGCAACACCGCGACGCTGCTCGTCCTGGCCACGGTGACAATCACGCTCGACGCCGAGCAGACAGTCGGCGGATGAAGAGGACACGCACCCCTAAGCCTTGACTACAAGGCTTTAAAATGTCAAGACAGTATGTCTTGGCCCCCGGGAGAATTACATGCAGCCTTCAGCTGAACATTCTCCTGCCGAACAGCAGGCGGCGACGTTAAACCTCGTCAGATTTGAGCGCCATTTCCAGACAGTGGCGTTGTCTCTTATAACCGCGGGGCTGGTCTGGGGCGGGACTATGCTCCAGACGAGCTCCGTGCAGATAGCCACTCTTACGGAGAAGGTTACGTCATTAGAGGCCCGGCTAGCCTACGAGCGGGAGAACCTGTACACTGCCAAAGACGCAGACAAGGACTTCCAGCTACGCGATCAGGTGGTCATCAATCTAGCCTCCCGGGTACTGGTACTAGAAGACCTTTGTCGGAGCCAGCTGCGACCCCTCCCAAACGAAAGACGGTAGTATGAGGTTTCGTCTCGGACGCTTCAGTGGTGTAGCCCCCGGCGTCTCCCCGAGACTGCTGGCAGACCAGTTCGGTCAGGTCGCACGGAACCTGGACTTCGAATCTGGTGCAATCGCACCGATCACTAATAACACCGAAGAGTTCACTCTACAGAACTTCTCGCGCCACTCCATCGCATACTATAATGACGCTAACTGGCTCGAGTGGGCTGACGAAGACGTGCAGGCCCACAAAGGCCCCGTCCCCAACGATTCATATCTGCGGTTCTACTGGACCGGCGAAGACTACCCGCGTATGGGCACCGTCGTCTCCATGATTGCAGGTAGCTCTGGCTACCCGGCGGTATCGTATCGCCTCGGTATACCTGCTCCTGAAGGTGCCCCCGGCGTGTCGGCTTCAGGGACCCCGGACACAACCGAGATTCCCGACACTGTTTCGTATGTATACACGCTCGTGTCGGTTTACGGCGAAGAAGGCCCCCCCTCTGACCCAAGCGCGTCGCTCGACGTAACCACGACAGAGACGGTGGCCATCAGCCTGCCCGCCATCGACGTACCCTCGGGCAACCACAATTTCGGGTCCGGCGCTGTGAAGCGTATCTACCGCTCCAGCACCGGCTCGAATGACACTTCGTATCAGTTCGTCGTCGACGTATCTATGGCGACTATATCCTATAACGACGTGATCGCGAACACTGTGCTAGGCGAGGTCATGCCCTCAGGCACCTGGATCGGCCCCCCTGACGACAACACGTCGACCTATCCCAGAGGCCCCATGATGGGTCTCATTCCTCTGGCTAACGGCGTGTTCGCCGGGTTCACAGGTAACCGCCTGTGCCTCAGCGAGCCGTACCTGCCGCACGCGTGGCCGGTAGGCTATCGTATCACGCTCGACACAGACATCGTCGGCATTGCAGCTATCGGGAACGGTATCGTCTGCATGACCAACGGCACCCCTTACATCGCCACGGGCGTAGACCCTAGTGCCATGACCTCTGTCAAAGTACCGTTGGCCCAGCCCTGCGTCAACGCACGGTCCATCGTGGATATGGGTGAGTTTGTACTGTACGCTGGCCCTGATGGGCTGTGCTCTGTCGCGGCTGAAGGATCAGAGATCGTTACCCGGGGTCTAATATCACCGGTCCAGTGGCGAGCCAGCTGGTACCCAGAGGTCCTGCGCGCTTTCAATCACGAGGGCACCTATGTGTGCTTCTGGAAGAGCGGCGCTACGCTGGGCGGCTGGGTGTTCGACCCCCGTGCGGCTGAGGCCGCGCTCAGCACACTAACCGTCAGCACAGAGGTGCAGGGCGGCTACCAGAACCCTAAAACCGGGCAGTTGTATCTTATTGTGGGCAACAAGATCGTCTCCTATCGCACGGGCGCTACCGCGCTCACAGCTACGTGGCAATCCAAAGTGCTGCGTTCATTCCAGCCGGTCAGCATGGGCTGGATTTATGTCTCGGCGCGCTCATTCCCTGTGACTATTAAAGTCTATGCCAACGGCGTGCTCATAGCTGATTATTCGCTGGCATTCGCGTCCAATGTGTACACACAGACCGTAACCGTTCCCGCTAGCATCAGCCCGGTCACCCTACGCGAACCGGCTATGCGTCTCCCGCCCGTTGTGGCCACAGAATGGGTGATTGAAGTGTCGGGTACGGGTATAGTAGACTACGTCTGCATCGCGCAGAGCGTGGAGGAGCTCGTCTCTTAATGGCTACCACTTCAAGACCAACCAAACTCCCTGGGTTCTCCAATGTCCCGGCGTCAGCCGGACCGACAGCTAAAGTGCTGCGTGAGATGCAGGAAGCAATCAACATCCGTCTCGGACGCCAAGGTGACCCGGTAGACCGGGCTGTCACGCTGCGCGAGCTAATCGATTCTGGGCTTGCGGTGGCGCTTAAAACTAGGCCCTACGACCCTAACAACCCGCACGTCACGTTCAAACCACCCACTGGGTTGGTGGACCTGGCTCTTCCGCCCGCCCCGACGGGTTTCGAAGCCTCGGGCGGGTATAGCCTCGTGCAGGTGTATTGGGACTACCCCGCGTACCGTAATCATTCCTACACAGAGATTTATCGTTTCGACGCGGACACTATAGGCGACGCTATTCTCATAGCCGTGTCTGCGGGGCGGTCGTTCATAGACCCAGTGGGCGGGGGCACCAGTTATTATTACTGGGCGCGACACGTCAACACGTCTGACGTACGGGGTCCGTTCAACGATGCTGCGGGAACGCTCGCTACGACCGCTACTGACGTGGCACACATACTGGGTTTGCTCACAGGAGCAGTGACAGACTCACAGCTGACTACGACGCTCCTCACGCGCATCGACCTGATTGATGATCCTATTATAGGGCTTGGCGTAACACGCGCGCTACTGCTCTCTGACTATTACACATCTGCGGGCGTAGATTCTACTATCGCCGCCGTCACCGCCTTACTGGCGAGCACTGCGTATGTAACGGCGGCACTCGGCAACTATACGGACACGGCTACACTTACGTCCACCTACTACACATCTGCGGGCGTAGATTCTGCTATCGCCATCGCCATCACCTCACTGGCGAGCACTGCGTATGTAACGGCGGCACTCGGCAACTATACGAACACGGCTACACTTACGTCCACCTACTACACATCTGCGGGCGTAGATTCTGCTATCGCCATCGCCATCACCTCACTGGCGAGCACTGCGTATGTAACGGCGGCACTCGGCAACTATACGAACACGGCTACACTTACGTCCACCTACTACACATCTGCGGGCGTAGATTCTGCTATCGCCCTCGCCATCACCTCACTGGCGAGCACTGAGTATGTAACGGCGGCACTCGGCAACTATACGAACACGGCTACACTTACGTCCACCTACTACACATCTGCGGGCGTAGATTCTGCTATCGCCGCCGCCATCACCTCACTGGCGAGCACTGCGTATGTAACGGCGGCACTCGGCAACTATACGAACACGGCTATACTTACGTCCACCTACTACACGAAAGCCAGCGCGGCAGTCGTTGAAGCTGGGTATATGTTGCGCGTCAACGTTAATAATCGCATCTCCGGCTTCGGGCTTGCCAGCACTGCCGACATCTCTGAGTTCGTTATTCTCGCGGATCGCTTTGCCATCGTAAACCAGACGAATAATGGCAATGTGATTGTCCCGTTCATTGTCACTGGAGCAACCACCATAAACGGTGAGTCTGTGCCGGCGGGCGTGTACATGAACGACGCGTTCATCAGGAACGGTACGATCACCAACGCCAAGATCGGTGACGCCGCGATTGACGCGGCAAAGATCGCCAGCCTGAACGCCGACGCTATTACGTCCGGTACTATCAGCACATCCCGTTTGAACATAGACAACAGTACGTTGATTTCTGTCGGCGGTGTGCTCGTCCTGGGCAACGTGACAGCGGCAAATATCGTGGCGGGTACGATCACAGCCAACGAGATTAATGGCGAGGCCGTGTCCGCTATCCGTGTAAAGGATGAGGGGTCCGCGTATAACCTTCCTACCGACGCGTCGTACGCGACGGTCAATACGCTGAGTTATACCCCCGAAAGCTCCGCGACTACGCTCATAATTGACTTCCAGATCGCTATCGTGTGCCCCGGGACGGGTGACTACGCTGCGTATGTGTACATACACGAAGACGGTGTGCAGGTTGGGAGGTTATTCGCGTTCTACCTGAAGAAGTCATTCGAACAGTACATCCAGGGTAAGATCGTCCTGACAGGCAGGACGGCTGTCTCGCGGGCTTACACTATCTATATGAACGTGAACATTAGTGGCGCGGGCGTGTCCACAGCGACCGTGAACAACTCCACTCTGGTGATAACCGAAGCCAAGCGCTAGGTAAGATACTCGCATCTACATCAGCATAAAAAAAGCCACCAGTTTCCTGGAGGCTTCTCTTAGATGGATGAGAGTATTAGTTTTTCTTGGTCTTCCTGTTCACCCGGATTGGGGCAGAATATCTTCGTCGTTTTCTTCTGGCCCGAGAATGAAGTGAGCCGCCGCCTTCATAAGAGCCCCGGTACCGCGGTAGAAGTCCGATGCAGCAGGGTTCTTCGCGGTATCGTTGCTATCAGCAAGCAGCTCGTGCTGGAGCGAGGCGCGCAGTAGCTCCGAAACGATGGCCTTCTTGTTTGGCTCTTTGATAAGAGGGATTCTCTCCATCATACCCATGATTATTCTCCCTTCGGCTGGGTAAGCGAGACTTCGTAGCCGACAGCCGCGTAGCCCGCGACATCAACCCACGAGTCGTGGTGGTTGGGGTTAGACGCCAGTCGCGCCAGCTTGATGCACAGGCCGAACGCAACGCTGTCCGTTGGGCCAAGGACCCCCCGAGTGCCGCGCCCATTCAGATAGGCCTGCATCAGGTCGGCCTGCGTCTGCATGTTGCTCAGAGGGGTGGTCGACCCCTTGTTGTAGGCTTCGTTACGGTCGCCCATAACGGCTTGTTCTGCTTCCGCGAGGAGTTGTTCGCGTGGAGTGTAGGTCATTCAAGTGGTTCCTTTACATTGACCCTGGATCATAGACACCAGCTGCTTGCGGGTGAATAACTGATTTCCAGTGGATTGTTTAGTGATGACGGTTCGTAGGTCGTGGTTCTGGTTGATGTAGATCAGCTTGCCAATGCCAACGACCAGCCATGCTGACTCAGACGCTGCACGGAGGGATTCCAACCAGCCGATCTGTAGCTCAGATAAGATGGTCTTGATTGGCGTAGCCAGGCGCACTGGGAAAGACGGAACGTATTTATATTCGATCCATAGAGTACCAGCGCCGCCACAATAGAACGCATCCGGTACTCCTCCCTGATACTGATCGTGGATCTTCCAGATACGCAAGCCGGGGGTGGCCAACGACGTATGTACACCACGTATGAAACCGTGCTCATTCATCGTTGGCCCCGCCCGCTTACTTCATCTGCTCGTAGTACGTCTCGGCTTTCTTGTAGTCATCTTCCTGAGCCCAGCCCACGAACCCGATTTCGAGGTTCATGAAGGCGTCGCCCTTCTTGTTCTTCACCGGAACGGATTCCAGTTTCCAGAGGCTAGCGAAACGGTCGCCGCCACGGATGTTGATCTGGCTGTTCCAGTTACGCGAAACGCGGAGTTTCGACGAAGTGAAGTCCATGATCACCGGCTTGGAGAGCCCGCCGGTCTTCACGTCCTTGATAACCAGAATATGGCTGTGCGTCTGGTTGGTAGCGAAGTCTTCCGGCGCGTCCTGGGCGTCGATAGCCGTCCGGGCTTCTGCCTCGGTCCTGAACGATCCGAGAAAGCCGCCGCCTTTCTTGCGGTCTTTCCAGACCACGTACTCGTCCTTGAACGTGATGCTGATGACATACAGTTCAGTGCCGAGAATTTCACGGGTCAGGCTATTCATGAAGTCGCCGTCTTTGGCTCCCTCGATGAAGTTGGCGTGGTGGCGATCCACTTCGTCAGACATCTTCTGAAGCAGTTTGATCCGGGGGATCGTCAGGTGTTCTGCAGAGACGTTTTCGTTTCCGCGGCTCGGGCCTTTGCTGGCGTAGGCTGGCATTGCAGTAGACGTAGTAGCGAGGTCAGTTGACATGGTGTGTCTTTCTTTGAGGGTGGTTATTAGAGCGAACGGAAATTGATCTTCCGTACAGTTACCGGTTCAGTGCCCGGGGGCATTTGGCCGAGTTCGAGAAGCTCCCGGTACGCAGCGGCGGTAACCTTCCGATGCAATAGCGAGAAGTTCGAAGTGTCTTTGACATAGGCGTGGAACGCATCCCAGTCAACAACATTCGGCACCACCGTCTCGGAGATCGACACAGAGGCCATCTCGTTGGCGGTACGTTTGGTGCCTTCGCTGTCCATCTTGGCCATGAGCAGCGAGTCGATATCGTCTTGTTGGACCTGGAACTCTTTCGTCACGGCGTTAGACGCGCGGATAGAGGCGGTGACTGCGGCCCGTGCCTCGATCAGTTCGTTGGTGTTCATCTTCGTGTAGTCGGACATTGTACGTTTTCCTTCTAGAGCTTGGCGCGAACTGCGCAGTCTTTGGCTTCGAGTAGTTTGCGTAGTGCAGCCGTTCGTTCCGCACTGCGCGGCAGCGTGCTGATCACGTGCATCGCCAGGTTGAAGAACGGGTAGGACGCCTTCTGCAGTAGTTCTGGCAGATGACGGTAGTGGAAGAAGCGGATGATCGGGTCCGCTTCTAGCTGCTCTGCTGAGAACTCTGATGGTGCCGGATGGATTTCGCTAGTCATGTTATTTAGTTCCTTTGTCAATGTGGAGGTTCTTGAGGAGAAGAAGGAGGTCTTCCATCTTGTCCATCTTCGTCTGAAGCTTCGAATAGACGATCTCTTCAAACGTATTGCGCGCTGCGATGTGGATAACCTCAGTGCGTTTCTTCTGGCCCGCCCGGTAGATGCGTCCGTTGAACTGTTTGTACAACTCGGCCCGGTAGGTAGGAGAAGACCAGATAACAGCGGTGGCCTTGGTGAGTGTCAGGCCGTGCGCCGCTGATTGTGGGTGTGCGAAGATAACCTGCAGCTCGCCGTTCTGCATCTTCTGCACTATACCTGCGTGGTGACCGGAAGGTGTCGTGCCGTCGATCACGGCGTATTTGATCTTCTCACACTCCGCGATCTCGACGAGAGCCTCCCGTTCGTGCCGCCAGTTGAATGCCACGAGAGAGTGCTTGCGCTCCGCGACGAGCGACATGACCAGTTCGTACCGCTCCTTGTGGATGCTGACCGCCTCGCCAGCGGAGTCATAGACCGTTCCGGTGCACAGCTGCAGCAGCTTCTGTATCTTGGCTCCTGCGTGCACTGCGTTGACGGTGCCCTGCGTCGTATAGAGCACAGCGTCTTCCATCAGTATCTCGTACTGCTCGCGGATGGCCGGAGACAGAGTGACCCGACGATCTGACGTCGTGCGCTCCGGCATGGAGAGACAGTCCTCCAGAGCGTAGCGTATAGTGATGTCACTCAGCGCCGCCGCAACAGTGTCGATGGCATCTGGCTTGTCCTTCCATTCGTTGGCGAAGCCATTGAACAGAGGAGTACAGACACTGCCACGGAAGTTGTAGAACTTGTTCCCCAACCGTTTGCCACCATCAACGATCATCGCCGGGTGCCAAATGTCCAGGATCGTGTTGCTGTTCGGCGTGCCCGACATGGCGATACGATAGTTGAAGCGCTTGCTGATACGCAGCATGGCCTTGGAGCGGGCGCTGTCTTTGTTCTTGAACGCGGTGAACTCGTCGAGCACCAGTGTATCGAACTCGTCGAGTACGTGCACGTTCTTGTCCACCCACTTGACGCCATCGTGGTTGACCACAACGATGTCGGAGTCGGCTGCGAAACCAGCATCCCTTTTACCGGCGGGAGCCATGGATATGGCGAGGTCTGGTGTGAAGGTGTTGCAGTCCGCAACCCACGACGCTTCGAGGATGCTCAGTGGTGCGAACACCAGAACACGCCCCCCTGTGGCTCTGCGTTTGCGTTCGACTACGGCGTCAAGGACGCTGCGTGTCTTGCCCGTGCCGGGGTCGGAAGTGATCAGCACGTTGTTGTTGGTTACGATGAAGTCAGTGGTGACAGTTTGATGTTTGTAGGGGGGTAGAATCATATCACACCTTGTTGGTTTGCAAAAGTTATCCATTGATCAGCCATGGCCTCGGCTATCCCTTGATACGTAGTACTTCGGTCTCTAGAACGATTGGGTCCGGGGGACATTTGATGTATGCGCTGCCTTATCGACAGCGGCATGAGCATCATTTTATTATACACGTCGCAGCTTGGTGTCAACCTAGGCAGCCAGTCGAGCAGCAGTCCAGTCTTCTTCTGCTCCAAGTGCCCGAACTGCCACTTCGGATTCTTCGCATCCTACCAGTACGTTAATGCTCAACGAACAAGATCCTTCTGTTGGGTTGCGACCAGCACAGACCGCAGCTGGTGCACTTGTCTGTCTGGCCCATCTGCTCTGGGCACACTATTTCCGTATGACTGTTCACCGCAACTGCCTTCTGCACCACGTGAGCGCTGAAGATAGTCGCGGGGTCGTCACTGAAACGTACTTGCCATCGGTCAGGCATTCGATGGTTCATACTCGCAATCATGCGTCCCATGGTGGAGATACGCTTGCGGTGTGTGTAACCGAACACCTTCATCTGGAGGTATGTATTGAGCAGGTACTCCCAGAACTCGATGTAGGCTGGGGAGTAGAAGTCCCCCAGCACGTGCAGGCGCACGACGAAGCCGTCCGGGTGCTTGGCTGCCACCTTGTCCACTGACTCCTCCAGCATAGGCAGGAAGGCATTGTCGTTGTGGTTGAAGCGGTGTGCGAACGGCATATTGTTGCCGTAGCAGTTGTCCCACTGCTCGCAGGTATTCGGGCAGGTGGTTCTCTCTTCAAGCGACAGGGCGTACATATAGTGCCCAGCCCACTTCTTGACAGTCACAATCTCGCCAAGCTTGGCGTTGTTCTTGCCAGGCATAAGCATATGATTGTGGGGGGGTTTTATGCTCTTCAGGTACTTAGTCCCGGTACGTACTACGATGCTTACCACGTGAGTTGTTCCTTATGAAAAACGCCACAGACCTGATGATCTGGGCGGCTTCACCAACAACAACGCTAATCTGGATTATTCTCAGGAGAATTAGAGCCATACAGTCTCACTTTGCAAAGCCGGAGGAATGCCTTGATGGCCAGTTGTGCTTCGGTGAGTCTGACGTTGATCGGTCTACGTGCGTGTTGCTTCTTGATCTCTAGCTGGCGCATGGTGTGGTACTCAGCCCACCTACCGTGCCACTGGGTGTTCTTATTCGCCTTTCCTCGTATGGTTGGAACGGAGTCAGTCATGGATAGGTACTGTCTGTATGTAGTAGACGATGGGAGACGCCCTCATCAGCGAGTTGTGAGCTAGTGGGTCGTGAAACATGATGTTCGCGAAGAGCTCGTCCACTCTCCGGTCGGTACCGATAGACGGTTCAGCCCCGCGTGTGCGGGAGAGACGCCTCTTGATCCATAGCCCAATCCATAAAACGCGGTTCAGCCCTGCGTGTGCGGGAGAGACATCTCCATAGTGGCTCCTTATTTGACGCCCCACTTGCACTCTGGAACGTCGCCGTCTTTGAACGAACACCAACGGCATGTCTGTTTGCTGGGACTAGGGTTGAACTCTTTCTCTGTCGTCATCTTCACCCCGCGTTTGTGCCAGCCCGGCATGAACATGAGCGCTGTGTCTCGTGTATAGGGCTTCGTGGTCGGGTTGCCGTCCTGATCAACGTACCAGAACTCCGTGGTGACATGCTCAAGCACTGGGAACCGCATGAACGTGCCGATGGCATAGAGCAGCCCTTGCTGCCCGTGAGCAATCTCGTTGCCGTATCGCTTGCCTGATTTGTAGTCGATCACGCGAGCCGACGTATCCGACTCCATGACGATTGCGTCGAGCTTGATACGTGCCCACGTATCGTCTTCCACCCAACCGGTCGTTGCCCAGTCGATGGTGTATCCCCATTCGCCCTCTAGGCTGGCACGGCCAGCTTTGAATTCTTCTCGCAGGTCCAGGAACGCCTGCTCATAGTGTTTCTTGAGTTCTGGAATCAGGGTATCGCGTTTGCCTTTGACGAAGTCTTCGGCTGCTTGGTGAATAAGAGTGCCTCGGTCAGCTGCTGGACCAGAGGGCTCTTGGATCTTCTTCACCCGCGCGATGTAAGTGCGGTAAGCACACTCTTCGTACACTTTTAGTGCTGAGTAGCTCCACGTTTTGACTTGTCCTAGTTCGATCTCTTGCGGCTCTGTAATCTTCTCTGCATCAGGACGTGTAGTCTGAATGAGGTTGACCAAAAGACGGCTCCTGTTTGAGATCGAGTCGTCTGTTATCAGCTATTCACTGTCCTAAGTAAAGGCTGATCTGCTGGTAGGAAGTGATTTTCTATCATGCTGTCGATGCTAGCCATGTCGCTGCACCATGTCACTTTGTAACATCTCACGACCTTACCTCCCGGCAGTCTGTTGGGCTTAATGACGATGCCGCGTCGCTCAATCATCTTCATGAAGGACCGCGTCGGGATAGAGTTACCCTCGTTGAGCACGTGGTAGATAATACGCATGTGCTCTGCCGGTATGTGCGAGAGCTCTCCCTTCTTCGCGTCTGCTAACCAAGACTTCACGATACGCTGTGCCGAGAGAATGCGCCCTGCGTTGAACGTGTCAGTGGTCTCAATGCTCAGGACATCTTCGAAGCTCTCCAGCTTGCCAATGCTCAGGTCTGCACAGAAGCTGTCGGCCACCGACATAGCCAGCCCGTGCATTGTGGTCTTGGCTGCGTTGGAGAGCGGGATAGTGACTCTGGAAGCATTGACCCTGAATGTGTCCAGCACACCAGCGAAGCGCTTGAGCTCGGTCTTAAGCAGCGGGATCTCTTCAATGAGCTTCGGGTGCACGTCGCGTAGCGTGCGTTCCTGTCTCGGTGCCACGTTGTAGCGTCGGTCGTTGCCTTCCAGATTGATGGCGTCGTTACGGTTCGTCAGGAAGATGAAGTTGGTGAAGTTGTCGACTTCTACCTGGTTCGACCGCATGGCACGTACTGACAGCCGCGGCTCTGTGATCAGGTTTTTAAGCTTATCCGCGATGCGGCTAGCCCCTGTGTTCTTTGCGTCGCCCATACGGAACTCGTCAACGACCAGGAACTGCGCAGTGTGCATATATGAGTTGAACTGCTCTTCCAGGTTTTCGAGTGTCTTCATCGGCACATGCTCGGGCCCGAACAATGGCCGTAGCACGTGACTAACGAACACGCCCTTCCCTGTCCCGGGGATGCCGCCTAGCACCCACGCTGTCGTGGTCTTCTTCCGCTCCTGATAGATGTAAGCCAGCCAGTTCACGAAGTGCTTGAGCTCTTCGTCGCCATTCCCGAGGATATGATAAATCAGCGCGTAGATACGTGGGCACTCTGCTCCCAGCAGGTGCGCCGTCTCATAGTTCAGCTTCTTGCCGGGCATCTCTGCCTCTAGCATGTACTTCGTGGGCTGATACAGATTGATATAGTACGGCTCTTCTTCGAGGTTCATCGGACGGTCGCCGTGTGGCGGATCGAACACAATCTTCGCGTCTGGGATGTGCGACGGAGGGAGGTGCCCGTGCGTCTGCATGAAACCAGCGACGCTTAACATAGAGGTCTCTGTGAGCGGGAACTCGCGGCTGAACCTCTTTGTGTTCGGGTCGAACATGGCGTTGTACAGGGTGTTCGTGTCGAAGTCCCGCATGACCATAGGCCGTAGAGGACGGAGCGTGTTGGGGTCGTTCGGGTCCCCCTTGAACTTGTCGAACACGCTCTTGTAGAAGTCCGCATCAGCCTTGTGGATATCGAATGCGGGCTCGTCCTTGAAGTTGAACATATACAAGGGATTGGTAGCGAGAAAATAATAAGCCCCCGAATCCCCCCCGTTGATGTTGCAACGAATGTAGGGATGCGAGGACTCATCGAGGATGGTGATTGACATCTTGTCTGGGTTCGCCAGCACGTCGACGTCTTCCCCCATCAGGTTGACTGAGACGATCTTGGCGGTCTTCTTCTTATTGTATCCCTGCTTGATACGCAGCTCATCCTTGAGCTCGTTGATGTCCTGGTTCAGTCGTTCGGGGTTCACGTTCACGACCAATGGTACGAGGTCTATGGACGGCTTGTCCTTCAGGACGAGAACGATGCGGTCATCCGGCGTCACAAACGGGTCTACCGCCCCGTCGACGAACGCGGGCGGCGCGATGAAGATCAGCTTGGTGTTATCCGCTACAGACGGGTCTAGCGGGTAGCGTAGCGCCTGACCGGTAGCTGCCAGTGTCACCTGTGGTGAGAACAGTGTGTTGGTCAGGTTCATGCTGCGCAGCCACATCTTGACTGTATTCACCGGCATTGGGAATGACAGCAGGATGAAGATGTGCATCGAGATGGCGTCGGCTTTGTGGCCTAGCGAACTGCTCGCCTGCGCGATGTAGCTGACTTCTCTGAACTCGGGAGGGAAGGTACTGAGCGCGCTCTCGGCCAGTGACTCTATGTCACCAGCGGTCATACCTGTCCTGCCTTTGAACCCGGGGATACGCACGCCGTCGAGGTCAAGCACCATAAATTCACACATAGAAAAACGGTCGCCTTGTCTTGCGCGGGACTCGGCAACCAGTTGTTTCTTGAATGATCCTTTGAGGAGGCACATACCCTGCGCGGCTTTGGAGCGCAGCAGGCCGTCGAACTGAGTGAGCCCTACGTTCGACGAGGGTACGGTGAACTCGTAAGAGTTGACCATCTTGACGTTCGGATAAGAGCGCGAGCCGTTAGGAGTGATCGTCTTTGTGAGGGGTATTTTGCTCGCACTTTCCAGGAACGTCAGCTTCACGTGGATTACTCCATCTATTTATAGGGGAGGTAGAAGGGCCTTTTATCTCACTTACTGTAGCACTTGTCAAAGCCCCCCTCAGCAGCAAGTGGCAAATCAGGGGCCCACGTGGTCGGAAGGCACATCAACCTGATGATTTCATTAAGTAGTTCCTTCGGGTTTTCTTCGGGAGCAACGACCACGATCTCATCGTGCACTGATAAAGCTAAGTGCGCCCCGTGTCGTCCGAAGCGTTCTTCCAGGTACTTGTCTATACGGAGCATGCCGTCTGTAATGACGATGCGAGCGAGCGCCTGAACCAGGTTCTCTGTCAGTCTCCCGCCATACGTCGTCTCGTTGCGCTTGCCGTTCCAGAACGTCAGCCCCTGCATGTTCTCGTAACGCAGTGCCATACCGTTGGGCAGCACCCACTTGCTGTCTCCAGCTGTGATAGGCCCATAGGTCACCCCATGCATGCGGGGTGTCTGTATCCAGAACTGGATCTCTTCCAGCTTCCGCCACAGGGCGGGGATATATGCGTATTTCCTTCTGTACGCCCAGACGATACGCTGCGCCTCGTCTAGCGAAATAATGACAGCGGGTCCATTAACGCCGAGAGCCAGGGTGTCTTTGAGTTTCTGGGCTCCGGTTTGGAAGCCGAGGCCGAGGATACAGGTCTTTCCCACGAACCGCTCTGTGGGGTTATCGTTCTTGTTGATGGGTCGATTGTACACACTGGAGCTGGCAAAGTCGCAGTAAATGTCCTCATGATTTCTAAATCCAGTGAGAAGGGACTGCTCCCCGGCAAGCCAGGCAAGTACTCGGACCTCGATATTGCTGAGGTCGGCTACAAATACAAGGTGTCCGTCTGGAGCCGTGAGAGACTTCCTGAGATCGGACCCGCGTCCCATGTTCTGGGGATTGATTTTGTCAGTACCACCAAATCTGCCAGTGTGTGCAGCGTAGTATTGGAGTGGCATTGAAATTGTGCCATCTTTGTTTACTCCTTCGAGGAAGCGGGTTGCTCTGGTCTCGGCCAGTCTCGACTTAGCTGACCCGCGTGCGGCCCACAAGTCGTTGTGCTCTGGGTATTTACGTTTGAATTGTGAGAAGGCTAGGTCGCTTTTTCCCAGAGCAGGGATGAGTTTACCTGTGCGCGGTGACTTCTTCACTGGAACTACGAGGCTGAGAGTCTTCTCCAGGTACTCTGCGAACTTCAGGTTACTTGCCAATACTTCGCGTGGCACCCCTGCGTTGGTTATGTTCTCTTTACTCTGCTCCTTCGCGTTGTCTCGATACTCGGTTGCCAGTTCTGTGTCGAGCACGAGCGAAGGTTCGGTAAACATGCGGCATGTCAGATCGATGAGGTCTATTTCGGACGGTGGGTATTGGGGCTCCATCTTTCGGAACGCGGCATCTGTCAGGATAACGTCCTGTTTGCAGTACCTAGCGATCTGTTCTTCAACCAATGGCGGCAGATGGAGGATGCCCTTGGCGTTGATTAGTTCTTTGCCTTTGCGCATGGTGGGGTCGTCCGGGAACAACCTCTCACTCATGGCTTCCAGTCTGGCGGAGTGCCCGGGGTATAGCCCGCGGCACATAGCCTTCGTGTCGTAGTAGAACACAGGCTGCACACCGAAATACTGTGTGAGGATATAGCCGTCGAAGTTTGTGTTGTGGCACACGACTGCCGTCTCGTCCCACTCTACAGAACGAATGAAGTCTTCTACGTCCTGTTCTCCGACCCACTCGGGTGCGTTGCCACCGACATACATGAAGCCAACGCCCCACACCAGAAAGCGTGGGTCGTTGACGTATTCCATGGTGGTTTTTTTGACGAGGGAGAAGTCAACAGCGTAGTAAGTTTCGAAATCCAGTACCAGTTTCTTCATGTAGAGTGTCTGTTTGGGTAGTTGCATCTGTAGCAGAGCGTGAATTCCGTATGTGAAAAGATCTCGCCACCCTCTACAAGGGCTGCGAGATGCACAAGCTCCTGGCTACGTCTCTCGTTTACGACCACTCCGCTGCCTTTGCATGTGCATGTTAGTGGGTATTTATATATCTGGTTTTCGGAGCTCATCTTGTTACTCCATGTCTGCTGAGTAGTCAGGTGCCATGTAGCAGGCCTCACCGAACGGAGGGTCTGTGTAGTTGCTGGAGGTACTGACCCACAGAACTGGGAAGTATGGCGCTTCCCCGGAGTCATCGCACTCCATGTCTGTGAGATACACAAGTGCCTCCATGTCTGGGTATTTGTCTACGACTGCTTTGATCGCCGGAGAGAACCGAGTGCCGCCACGCCCCAGCATTTTCATTGGAGTGTTCTCGATCTCGTCAATATCGATCTCTTGTATACTGTGCACTTCAGAATCGCACATAACAAGGACCAACGTGCTGGGTCGTAGGTTGCGAGCGATGTCACATATCTCTCCCCAGAACTGCGTCAGGTCTGCATCTGAGATGGAGCCAGACGTATCCACGCACACAGCAATAGGACCGAGTGCTTCCGAACGTCTACTCGGCAGGTACTCGTCCTCTGAGATATATGCACGGTTGGGTCGTGACCAAGAGTAGTTCTCGTCTGCCAGATTGGTGCAGAAGGGCCACAGCAGCGAACGCCAATCAACGATTGGACGTACGACCTCTGAGATAGCAGCGGCCAGAGACCCGCTGAGCTTGCCCGCCATCTTGCTGTTAGATGCTGCGGCGCGCACAGCGATTTCCCAGCCGACCTCTACCGTTTTACTTGTGCCGTCCGGAGCGTCCAGTACCAAGCCCCATTTGCACGCCGGTGGCGGGTCCTTCTTGATCTTGTTGTAGATAGATTCAGACGAGTCACCAGGTGTGAACTGGTTGTTCGTATCCATAATCCCCCCATGCGGGAGGATATAACCTCCATCACGCAGGTAGCCATTGATTGCATAGTCACAGGCTACGTTCCACGTTTCGGGGTCACGGCCCATTCGACGGTTCATGTGTTGGAACACACAATGCAGCACTTCATGTGCGACCAAACCTCTCAGCTCGTGTGCTGAGAGGCCGATCACAAACTTCGGGTTGAAGAAGAAGTGCTCGCCGTCGACGCCTGCGGTATCAAGCATTTCCGGCGCTGCGACAAGTTTAAGCCGCAAGCTCAACGTCCCGAAGAAGGGGTCGTTGCGGATGAGGTTGGACCGCGCTTTGGTAAGCAGGATCATGGCCTCTTCTTTCAGAGCCAGGTCGTCTTTTGGCGCTTTCATTATCAGTCGTCCTTTAATAGTGAACCAACGAGCAGGGACGTGTTCGCCGTTTGTGGGTCGAAGTTAGCCCGCTGCCGTGCCGCCTCTGCGTCGAACGTATGCGTCTTTTTGGTGTGCATCTTTTCGACGACGTCTTGCGGCAGCATTGCCTCTGCAGCAGGCCACGCCAGGAGCAGCTGTCTGATAGTGACGCACTGTTTGAGCAGGTCTTTAACCTGTTTTTCAACAGCATTTTTCCGATCTTGCCACAGCTCCACTTTGGACTTCGCTGCATTGATGTCCACTAGAAGCTGTGGAGCCATCGCTGCATCTGTGTCTTCCACACGATAGGGGAATATGGACGATTTCGTGTGAGTGCACAGGAAAGCCACCGGAGAGGGGAGTCTTATATCGATAGAGTTGGTGCCGTAGATCATACGAACCGCAGCTACCGGCACACTGTTCATGATAAGACGAATAGGGGAAATAATGCTGGTGGAATCAGACGACTGCCCTTGAACAAACCGCAGCAGGACTGGATCGTTCTTTATCTCTAGTAGCTTTTTGTAGAGAACAGAACCCTTGATCGCAGCGACGGCGTCGTTAGCCAGAGCCGGGCTGTCAATCGGGATTGGGTCTGATTTGACGTGGTTACTCATAACGTTGGAGATGATCTTATTTCGTAGTTCACTAGAGATTCTTACGCTAGCCATCGTAGTAGGGTCCTTGTTCTAGAGGATAACAGTGGCGTTGTCTTGCGCCCAGTTTTTGAAGTCGGTGTTCTGAACCAGTCCGCGGTCTTTAGCTAGAGCGTCCTTCATGAGAACGATCTGATATTCCATAGGCATGCGCCGTGCGAAGACGCAGATCTTGTGGAAGTTTGCTTGTTCGGCACGTGAGGCCAAGGCTCCGGCGACAGCGTACAGGATGCTCATGTCGATAGGAACGTTGACCTGTCCCGGCGACTTGATGATCTGGTCGATGTCAGGCATCTGAAGCAGAGTCGTCATGAATGTGACGAGTTCTCCAGCGACGCCATCTCCAACGACGGCTGAGGCTCCGACCACGAGAGATTCGGGATCGCGCAGCATGTGTTTGTACTTGCGATTCATCATCTCCCACGACCGCGGCGTAGGAAAAGCGTTTTCACGCGAGTCCATGTTGAACAGGTGCTTCGGCATGTACCGCAAGAAGCTGATAAACGCCGAGTCGATGTTGTTCTGGATGGCCCACGCGCACCAGTCGTCGATGTCCGGTTCGATCTCATAGTGAGCGAAGCGGTTCTTGACGGGTGTTGGCATCTCGTTGACGGCTGCACGATCAGCTGCACGGTTACCAGCGGCGACGATGATCGTCTGTGCCGGAAGTGTGTAGGTGCCGATCTTCTTGTCGAGGATCAGCTGCAGCAGTGCGTTCTGCGTAGCCTTGGGAGCGTTCGGGAGCTCGTCGATAAGCAGAACAACCGGGCCCTGAAAGTCGGGGTCCGGGTAATCTTCGGGGATACCGTATTTCGTACGGTAAGTGCCGTCGGCTTGTTCGATGACTTTGAGGCCACCACGAACGTCAACCGGATCGAACAGGTTGGCTCGTAGTTCGAACAGCTTCGCTTGGAGTTTATTGGAGAGCTGATAAGTCAGCTGCGATTTGCCTACTCCAGGAGGTCCCCAGATCATTGACGGAATGTCAGACCGGGCATTCGCCTCTAGTTCGGCCAGAAGTTTGCTGGGTCGAATCTTGCGCATCGAATATAGTTCCTTGTTTTTGAGGGATTTTATTCATCGTCGTTAGAAGTTAGGCTTCAACTTTCCTTTGTGTTCTTGAGGAGTTCTGAAGTAGGGTTCCGTTGTTTTGAGGAATGTAGACGAATCGTATCGCTTGGCAATGTTAAGCTCCTGCCAGATCAATACCTTCCCGCACTTGGTGCAGTACGGTTCGTGTGTCTTGCGGTCCACGTTGAAGTGGTCTTTGCAGATGTGTCTTTTCATCTCAATTCAGCCTTGTTCCTAAATGAGCGTCTGCCTGGCATGCGATCAGTCGGATGGCATAGACCAACGCGCCGGTTAGCTCTTTGTGGGGATCGTGTATGATGCAGCTCTCTTCCAGTTCTTGGCACATCCTGATAATATGCCGTAGCCCTTCGCGTGATTCTCCTAGCTGCTGTACAGCGGCGCGGTAGTTGTGTGCTTTGATAGAGGTCATATACGTAGCTACTACGCGCTTGGCGTTCTCTTCCGCTGTCTCATTCGGATTGTCAGAGAACCCAGCTTTAATAGCCGCGTCCAAAGCTTCACGGTCAAAGGTCATCTCAGGTAGTCTGATTTCATGCGCGCCCTCTGCGCAATCAGAGTAACCATTTCGTCGCGCGAATACAGATCCCGCGCAGCAATTGCTCCCGATACGCAGAAGATCGCCCGCAGTTTGAGGTCAGTCGTAGTCATACGGCTACCGACAGTGATCAGCTGTTTGTGCATTTCGACCATAGAAGCAGTTGATAGCGCTGTCGGAGATTGTTCTTTGACCTTGCTAATGCTGAGCAACATGTCTTGACCGTACTCGTATGCGTGCACGGTAAAGAGGTCGAGTTCGTGCGGCGTCATTTAGTCCTCCTTGGTTATTTTAACCCAGAAATCGGGGTTGTCTTCCAGAATCAATAGGAGCTGCTCCCATCTGGGATGGTTGTGTTTGATGCGGGCTCTTACAAAAGCACGCAGCCCCGCAGGGCTGGGACGATATCCATCTGGGGATACGTCACATGCTATACGTGGCAGCTTTTTAGTGGCCATCGCTTTGGCTATGTCCGAATCCCCTGCGTGGAGAGACTCATCCCACCTTACAAAAGTAGAAGCATTCCGGCCCTTCGAGTCGAAGATAGACAAGGCCATTTAAAATACCTTGTTCACGATCAGCCACACGAGCTCATACCATCCTTGTTTCATTACGTTGCTCCTGTATCTCGGTGAATACCTTGGTGAGAAACTCGCGCCCTTCGGCGCTGAGTTCATAGCCGACACCCCGGTAGGTGATGATCGTAATAGGTAGGTTCTTGTCGAAAATCTTGCGGCGCATCTTGTGGATAAACATATCGATAATCTTCACATCTGGTGCGTCGCCAAGGCTATCAACCATAGCGGCCTCCAGCAGGAAGTCTCTTGATAGATGACGGTTGTTCCGGTAAAGCGCCATGAGCACTTTCGACTCTTTGTTCGTGAGTCCGAAGTACAAAGGGAAGATGTGTTCGTGTGCTCCGAACACTTTGCTCTCCAGCTGAATAACCATCTCCTTCAGGGTCTCTACTTGGTCTTGCAGTTGTTGGTACGATGGAAGTCCCAAGGCACGTGTCCTTTCGCTTAAATGTTTCTGAGCTCTTCCAGATCTTCCGTGAAACGTACGACCGTTCCACCAGACTCAGCCGCCACTTTTTGGGCGTTCTCCAGAGTCATGAAGACCGTGTTGTGCGTGTAAACACCGTTGCGTTTTAGTCGATAGATCCTGTCTGGGGGCCGATATTCGCTGACAATGTTCAGCGGATCGTCCCAGTCTTCCCTCTTCGCGTCTGCTAAGACGAAGCCATCTTGGCTGTACCAGACTACAGTCGTGTTTTGGTTGTTGGTTGTTTCATCTACGACCACGCCAAAAAACAGGTTGAGCTTCTTGTTGTAGAACGCGATGAGCACGCGCTCTTTGCAAGAGGTAATATAGGTTGTGCCAACTTTCAGTTTGAAAGTCGTGATCTGAGTTTCCACTTGTCCGCCGAAAGCCGGGCCCGTGCCTTCTTCCGTATCGACAAGCAACTCGTCGTTAAACGCGGTAATCATTACAGTTTCCTCTTAGGGTTTCACGAACAGCACAATGCCGATCATGCCTATAAGCCATATAAGAAGACATATCCTAGGCAGCTTTTCGAGCCACGTCATCTCTCGTTTGAATTTTTTCATCAATCACCTGTTGAAAAAGGACCCCCTGGTACGCCACGGAGAACAGCGTACCAGAGGGCCAGGTTGCTCAAACTGACCCCGGGGGGAGGATCAGCGAGCCTTGAGTGTGATATCTCTACCACACGAGTTGGTGCCCGTAAAGTTCTTCAGGGTCACGTCCGCACTTCAGGTTTGTATCCGGCAGGGTCGACGCCATAGGTCCAGGCGTTGGCCTCGAGTGCTGTCTTCATGTTGGGTGGCACGGGGATCGCGAACTCTCTGCCGGTACCGCACATGACACGGAGGAAAAATTCCGTGCCGATGTCAGGGATCTCGACAGAGAGTAGCTCGCCGACCATAGGGTCGTCGTCCTTCTGGATGACGGTGGCGTTGAGCTCCTTCAGGATGTTGTGCCAGCCGAGGATCTCGCATGCAGCGCGACGCAGTTCGGTGTTCTCGATCTGCAGTGCTTCGGCGGCAGTGGGGAGTTTACCTTCGTTCCAGGCTGCCGGGATTGTCACCCCGTGCCAGGAATGCAGGGCGTAACCATCCCGGAACAGGATAGCGGCCTTCTTCTCGCCGTGCAGGCGCATCGCGTCGTCGAAGTTGATTTCAGCGGGGCGGTCTGTCATGATGACGATGGACTCATAGGGATACCACCAGCCAATCGAGCGGCAGACATCAAGGTTGTCTGAAAGCGCCTCGTCGTCCTCCTTGTCGAACACCACGCCGAGACGGCGGGCCGCCTCGTGCCAGTACCAGAGCGTATCGCCGGAGCCCCAGAACCAGGTTCCGTTATAGGTCTTTGTTGTGCCATTGACCCTGTTGATGTACTTCTCGGCCGCTGCCGAGGACGGTAGCGTAACAAACTCCGGGGTCGGCAGGTTGATCCGAGCGTACATGCGGGTGATGGCTGCCTCTGCCTTGGCGAAGTCCGCGGGGGCAGTTGATCTGCCGGCCGCTAAGAACTCCTCCAGACTGTTTGCAATTATCCTGTCGGCCTCAGGAGAGGGGCCTATTTTTGCCTTTGTCATCGTGGTTTCCTTTGTGAGGGTTCTGTTAGTCCTGGGACTTGTGCCAGCTTTCGCTGGTCGCGGAGCTGGTCGTATAGCTGGTCGTAGAGCTGGTTGTCGAGTTGGTCGTCGAGTTGGTCGTCGAGCTGGGTGTGGAGCCGGCCGTATAGCTGGTCGTAGAGCTGGTCGTGGAGCCGGTCGTGGAGCCGGCCGTCGAGTTGGTCGTCGAGTTGGTCGTCGAGTTGGTCGCGGAGCTGGTCGTAGAGCCGGCCGTAGAGTTGGCTGTACAGCTGGCCGTCGAGCTGGCCGTCGAGCTGGTGGCGGAGCCGTTTCATGTTTATGTACGTGCCTGACGGTGAAGCTGGTCGCGGAGCTGGTCGTAGAGCTGGTC
>Ga0163151_10001699_pt1 | contig 36500 bp, 32 predicted proteins | sample OliLakLV19MP5IB2_FD_145596 | JGI IMG/M metagenome (GOLD analysis project Ga0163151, IMG submission 145596) | Freshwater microbial mat bacterial communities from Lake Vanda, McMurdo Dry Valleys, Antarctica - Oligotrophic Lake LV.19.MP5.IB-2 | ecosystem: Environmental > Aquatic > Freshwater >... | reverse complement strand
AATTTATCAAATATCTATTTAGTCCAAAAACTCCAAATTTCGCTTTAAACCAACATACTTTGCCCGCTTTACCGCACTTCCATTAAACACTACCTTAAACGTTTCTTCCGTCATTTCGTGCCATTCCTTTTCACTTAGGTTCAATAATGTTTTATTAGTAAATAAAGGCTCGTTGTGGGGCTTACTAAAACTATTCCAAGGACAAACATCTTGGCAAACATCGCAGCCAAAAGTCCAGTTATCCATTTTGCCTTTAAACTCGACCGGAATATTTTCTTTTAATTCGATAGTTAAATACGAAATGCATTTGCTGCCATCTATTATATAAGGTTCAACAATGGCTTGTGTTGGGCAAGCATCCAAACATTTTGTGCAAGTGCCGCAATAATCTTTTATGGGTCCGTCATATTCTAATTCCAAGTCAATGATCATCTCTGCCAAAAAATAAAACGATCCGCTTTCCTTGGTAATTAAGTTCGCGTTTTTTCCTATCCAACCCAATCCACTTTTGGCGGCCCAACTTTTTTCTAGTACCGGAGCCGAATCCACAAACACTCTTCCATTTACATCACCAATAGTTTCTTTTAGCGAGTTCAAAAATTCAGTGAGCTTATTTTTTATCACTTCATGATAATCTTTACCATAAGCATACTTGCTAATTTTTGGTACACCCTCGTTTTGCTTCTCGGACGGATAGTAATTATACATTAACGAAATAACCGACTTAGCCCCTTCCACCAACAAACGCGGATCTAAACGCTTATCGAAGTAATTTTCCATATACTTCATTTGACTGTGTTTATTCTCCTTAAGCCATTTCTCCAACCTGGGGGCATCTTGCTCTAAAAATTCGGCCTTACTAATCCCACAAAAATCGAAACCCAAGCGAGCTGCTTCTCGTTTAATAAAGACGGTATTATGTGAAGGACTTGTTGTGATACCTCAAAAGTAGGAAGGAGGCGGCAAATGAGGCAATTTTTAAGTGTTTTTGGTAATTTATTGGCTTCTAAACCGATAAAGCGTTAGGAGTCAATTTTTTAACATTAATTTAATCGACTAAGCTTGCATTTTATACGATTAATTCAGTATCTTTGCGAAACATTTCCCGAAGCTGTTGTAATTTACTGATAATCAAAAAATTACGAAACTTTGCTGGAAACTATTACATAACAATTAAATAATACAACAATGAAAACAAACAATCCAATTATCGATTCGATGTTAGAGGCACAAGCAAATGCGTTAAACAGTTGGATGGATTCGGCTAAGAAAATGCAATCTTCTTTAACAAGTGGAAACATCCCTCACGAGGGTCAAGGCATTTTAAAAGAGTGGTTTGAAAAACAAACTGCGATCTTAAACAGCATGCAACAAAATTCAAATAGCGCTTTTGGTAATGATACAAACCAAAACCCTCAAGAGTTTTTTAAGAACTGGTTAGGTACACAAACTACATATGCTAAACAGATGACTGATTTTAATCAAAGCATTTTAAGCAGCTTTAATAGTTTTGGTAAGCCTGCTCAAGATTATGTAAGCAACTTTACTACTTCAAATAATGCTTGGACAAATATTTACAATTCGTTCATGCAAACATTAAATACATCTTACGATAGCATGTCGAAGAACATTAATGGTAACTTCAATAAAGATATATTCTCAAACTTTATGCAAGGCAACCAAGTGTACACTAAAATGCTTGAGTTCTTTCAACCAATGATCTCTTCCATGCAAAAAGGTCAGTTTAACCTTGAAGAATTTAAAACATACTTTAAAGCTGATAATTACCACAGCTTAACTAAACAATTGTTTGGTGATTTTTATACCGGTGGTAACTTAAAAGAATTTTATGATAACAGCTTGAACCAAGTTCAGAACTACTTTACTAACCAAAACAGTTTGGGTAAAGAATACTATGCGCAAGTTCAAAACATAAGCAAAGAGTTTCCTCAATTATTTACAGGAAATTTAGAAAAAGTTAAAGACCTATTTGCTAGTAGCGATAACGTTTTTACTAAAACTTTTGAGCCGTTGTTGAAATTAACAGGTGCAGGCAAAGAAAAAGAAAGCATTGAAGCTCTTATTGCTTTAATGGATAAAGTTACTGCCTATAGCATTAAACAAAGCGAATTACAACACCATTTGCAAAACACAATGCGTGCAAGCGTTGAGAATGTTGCAAAAGAATACTCTGAAAAATTCCAAAATCCTGATTTCTCTAAAGCTCCTGAAACACAGGAAGTATATAATGAGTGGATCAAGACCAACGAAAAATTATTTGGAGAGCTTTTTGCTAGCGAAGAGTTTAGCAAGATCAAAGGTGAAACTATGGGCTTGGCAACAGATGTAAAAAAACATTTTGAAAAACAATTCGAGAGCGTTTTAGTTAACTTCCCTGTTGTATTAAAAAGCGATGTTGAAGAATTACAAAAAACAATTTACGATCTAAAAAAACAAGTTAAGGAACTTCAAAGCAAGTTGAATATCGCTGGTGTTAGTGATTTGACAGATGATGAGAAGAGCAGCAAAAAAGGAAAGAAATAATCCTTCTAGCTGATGTGTTAAAAGTCGCCTTTGTGTTTGAGGCGACTTTTTTTTTGAAACTGTTATCCTGAGCGCCGTCGAAGGGCCGTTTAAAATAATAAAGTATAATAGTGTTATGAGTAATATTTTTGAAGAAATGGGCGATGTTAGCCGTAAACTCACTAAGAGTTACGAAACATTAAAAAATTTAAAGGCTGTAGAAATAGCTACTACGCCTAAAACTGCGGTTTATACCGAAGATAAATTAACGCTTTACCGTTACGATCGTAAAACCGACGCAACATTTAAAACACCAATTTTAATTGTTTACGCTTTAGTAAACACCTATAAAATGCTGGATCTACAACCCGATCGCAGCTATATAAAAAATTTATTGGATAGTGGTTTTGATGTGTACTTGATCGATTGGGGATTTCCAACAAAAAGTGATCGTTACATTAATATGGATGATTATGTAAATGGCTATATTAACAACTGCGTTGATTTGATCAGAAAAAGAAATCGCGTAGAGAAAATAAATATTTTAAGTATTTGCCAAGGCGGAACCTTAAGCGTTATTTACTCGGCTTTGTACCCAAATAAGGTAAAGAATTTAGTAACACATGTAACTCCAATTGATTTTAGCACAAATGATGCGTTGTTATTCCGTTGGAGTAAAGACATGGATTTTGATAAACTTGTTGAAGGTTTTGACGGACTAGTGCCCGGTGATTTTTTAAATCAAGGTTTTGATATGCTAAAACCAATGATGAAAATTCAAAAGCAACAAACATTGGCCGCTAGTTTAGACGACGAAGCAAAACTTACCAATTTCTTGCGCATGGAAAAATGGATCAGCGAAAGCCCTGCACAAACAGGCGAATGTTTTCGCGAGTTCATGAAAGATCTGTATCAAAAAAATAAATTGGTTAAGGGTGAGTTGGAAGTTGGTAGCAAAAAAGTGAATTTAAAAAACCTCACTTCTCCTCTATTAAACATTTACGCTACCGAAGATCATTTGGTACCTCCTACTTCAACTATTCCATTAAATGATTTGGTGGGAAGTAAAGACAAAGAATTATACAGTTTTAAAGGCGGGCACATTGGTGTATTTGTTGGTGGTAAATCTCAAAAAGAATTAGCACCTGCTGTTGTTGCTTGGTTAACCAAGAGGGATTAAATCCGTTTTTAAACAACCTAATTTAAAGGCCTCCCATTATGTGAGGCCTTTTTTAATTTACATCTTAAAGATTTATTTGGGCAAAGCCTTGAAAAACAAAATCGGCCCGTGAGGTACCGTGCTTAATAGAATATTAATTATAACTACTTTATTTACAATATATTACATCAACCATCTGCAGTATCCCCAACTTTCTTCATCTTATTTCCATAATCCCATCTCCTATTATTTGCAATAATTGCAAGTATCAAATCTTTTGTTGTGTTTTTTAAAAGTATGCTGAAAATAATGATACCTTGAACTGATTAAAGTATTTTTTGCGGATAACAAAACATGAACCACGAAAAGCAATTATTAATGGCTCTACACACACAATACCTTTACTTCATAAAATTAATATAAACCAAAAATTAAAATTATGAAAACTCAAACAACAAACAACTTCACAAAAAAAATCACTTTACTTTTATTCTTTGTACTATTCTCTTTTATAGGAGGGGCTCAAAACAAAGCAGGTGATGTTGTAGGTAATTATTTGGTGCCCTCAAAAGATGGTGCTATTCAAATTTACGAGAAGGCCGGTAAATATTATGGGAAGATCATATTGAATAAAGACCCAAACAAATTAGACGTAAACAATCCTGATAAAGCTAAACAAAGCAGAAAAACTTTAGGATTAGATATCCTAAATGATTTTACGTTTGATGGTGATGATACCTGGGAAAATGGAACTATTTACGATCCAAAGAACGGAAAAACGTATAGTTGCAAAATAACACGCCTAGCAAACGGTGACCTTAATATTAGAGGGTTTATGGGTGTTTCATTACTTGGACGCACTGAGACCTTTACAAAACTAAATCCAACCAAATAATAATTTTCATAATTCAAACCATGAAATATTATTTTTTCATATTCATTTCATTTTTAAGTTTCAATTGCACTTTGGCGCAAAATTACGTGGATATTTTAAAAGTAAACGCAAGCACCACACCTTACAACGCATTTGATACAAGTAGTTCTAAAACCAAAATTGATCAAATTGATGTTGACCTTACAGTTCCTATTAAGATTAATTACCGCTTATCAATAATTTCGGGTGTGATGTTTGAAAGCTTTCAAACCAAATTATTTGAAGGTGGAAATGTAAAAACGTTTGGTTCAACCGCTTTAAAAATCGGAGCCAACAAACAATTCAATGATCATTGGTCGGGAACCGCTGTTTTACTTCCCAAAGTTGCCACCGATTACAAAGCTCTTTCAGGAAAAGATATTCAAGTTGGTGTTGTTGGGATCATGAAATACAAAAAGAGTGATCATATAAATTATAAATTCGGTATGTATTATAATTCCGAATTATTTGGTCCGTTTTTTGTGCCAATGGTTGGTATGTATTATTTAAGTCCTAACAAAAAATTTGAAACCAATATCATGTTGCCCTTGCAAGCCGACGTTAACTACAAATTAATTCCTTTTATGAATATTGGAGTTAATTTTAATGGTCAAATTCGTTCGTATCACTTAACAGATATTACGCCAACACATCACAGCACCTATATTGCCCGATCTACCAACGAATTTTACGCGTACTTAAAATTCAATGTTACAAAAGGCCTGAGCATTACAACAAAAGTTGGTCAATCGTTAGGAAGGAGTTATAAAGTATATGATGAGGATGATAAAGTTACTTTTGGATTGCCTGCAACTTTTATAGGGCACAAACGTCAACAATTAAATACAAACTTCTCAAACGGCATGATATTTCAAGCTGCTTTAATTTATAGATTCAACTTAGAAAAGAAACAATAACATAAAACTACACGTATGCAAACCATTCCAAAAGACAATAAAGCGATCATCAAAGCGTGGACCATTTACGATTGGGCAAATTCTGTTTTCCCGTTGGTAATTACCTCGGCTATCTTCCCCAATTTTTACGATTACGTAACTACGCATGATGAGGCAAAAAACATGATTGGCCACACCGTTACTTGTTTTGGAAGAGAATTTGAAAATCAAAATATTTACACCTTTGTTTATGCGTTTGCATTATCTATTGTTGTATTCATTACGCCAATTTTAAGTGGCATTGCCGATTACCTGGGAAATAAAAAACGTTTCCTGCAATTTTTTTGCTACTTAGGATCCATATCGTGCATGTTTTTATTTTTCTTTACACGAAATCATTTAGAACTAAGTTTTATTCCCTTTATAACTGCTACTGTTGGCTTTTGGGGTAGTTTGGTTTACTATAACTCTTACTTACCCGAAATTGCCAGCCCCGAAAATCAAGATAAAGTAAGTGCGCGTGGATTTTCTATGGGTTACTTAGGAAGTTCGTTATTACTTATTGTTTGTTTGGTTGGAATTATGGTTTTTAAATACGAAGAAACAGTTGTAGATGGTGTTGTTGTTAGCACAAAAGGATTTTTTAAAGTAAAATATGCTTTTCTACTAACCGGACTTTGGTGGATGGGATTTGCTCAGTACACATTTAAACATTTACCTGCAAAAGTTCATACGGCGCATGGTAAAGACACTAAAGGTTTGATGTGGAAAGGATTTAAAGAATTAAAATCCGTTTTCAAACAAATTCGCAAAATGGTTGAACTAAGACGATTCTTAATTAGCTATTTCTTTTACAACATGGGCGTTCAAACCGTAATGGTAGTTGCCGTTTTGTTCGCACGCAACGAAATTGATTGGGGAACAGGTGAAGCCGCAGAGAAAGATAAAACCACCTCACTAATTATGAGCATTTTAATTATTCAATTCATAGGTATTCTTGGTGCTTTTGCATTCTCGCGAATTTCACGTAAGATCGGAAATCTTAGCTCGCTCATGATCGCCATTTTGATATGGATCTTTATTTGCGGTTTTACATACCAAGTAGTTCACTTTCCAATACACTTTTATGTAGTAGCAGTATTAGTTGGCTTTGTTATGGGCGGAATTCAATCTTTATCACGAAGCACATACAGTAAATTTTTACCAAAAACAGAAGACACCACAAGTTTTTTTGGCTTTTATGATGTAATGGAAAAATTAGGAATGATCATTGGTACTGTTTCGTTTGGTTTGATCAGCGAAATGATGGGAGGTATGCGTCCTTCTGTATTATCTCTCATTCTGTTCTTTGTGATTGGTTTTATTGGCTTATTATTTGTTCCAAATCCTAAAACTCAAAAATAAAAACTATGCTCTATCAGATCATACGACTATTGTTTCGCATTACTAATAAGTTTTACTTTAGAACTTTGCAAGTAAATGGTTTGGAGAACATCCCCAAAAAAGGGCCTGTGTTTTTGGCCGCTAATCACCCGAGCGCCTTTATGGATCCTTTGGTAATCGCTACAATTTCAAACCGTCCCCTATTTATTTTAGGCAAAGGTGTTTTATTTCAAAACCCTTTATTAAAATGGTTACTTCCGCACCTCAATATCATCCCCATTTTTAGAAGTCATGAAACACCGGGTTTAACAAGTAAGAATAAGGATGTGTTTACGCAATGCTATAAACATTTTGCAAAAGGTGGCGTCATTTTGGCTTTTCCTGAAGGAATTTCGTTAACCGAACGTAAGATCAAAAAGATCCAATCGGGTACCGCCCGAATTTGCCTTGGCGCCGAAGCTGAAAATAATTTTTCGTTAGATGTAAAAATAGTTACCATTGGATTAAATTTTTCTGACCCTCATAAATTTCAAAGCGAACTTTTCATCAATGTTGATAAGCCAATAAACGTTTCTGATTTTTACGATCACTATAGGCAAGATAGTTTTAAAGCGGCTCACGCCCTTACCGATGAAATTCGTAAACGATTAGAAGCGCAAGTTGTTGCCATTCAAGATTCGGATGTAGATACATTTGTTGCCAATATTGAAACTATATTTAAAACGCAGTTATTAGAAGATCTAGGGCATTCGCCAAAAGTAATGGCGCACGATTTTAATACAACGCGCTCTATTAGCGATTCGGTTCATTATTTTTTAGAAAAAGACCCTCAACGTGTAGAAGCACTCAAAGCCAGAATAAGTTCTTATCTGAATAAACTCGACAATCTTTCGCTAGATGACAAATTGATAAAAGGAGTTGAAAAAACAAAACCGGTTTCCGATACTATTCTTTCGATATTCTTTTTAACCCTTGGTTTTCCTCTTTTTTTATATGGCTTTATAAACAACTTCTTGCCGTTTAGAATTCCCTTTTGGTGCGCGCGTGGTATTTCAAAACGCCCAGAATTTCATGGATCAATTGCCTATAGTATGGGGACATTTACTTTTTTGATATTTTATTCCTTGCAAATATGGTTAACTAGCAAATACGTACACGATTGGCGACTCGTTTTAGCATATGGCACTTCTCTTCCTGTTTCGGGATTATTAGCTTTCTACTATTACAAACGATTTAAATCCATTCGGGGCAGTTGGAAGATCTTCTCGCTCTTCTATAAAAAAACCGCCTTGATAACCTCATTGATAACTGAACGAGAAATAATTATTACCGAATTAGAAAAAGCAAGAAAAGAATTTGTGATCTATCGCGATGGTCCAAAACAAGAAGCTGTTTCTAATGCACCAATAGAAAACGATACCTTAATTGATCTTTAAAAATTAAATAAAAAATATTATGGAACTCACTAGAGTGTTCGACATTTTAGATAATTTAAAATTAAATTCATCTAAAACAGATATCTTGAGCAGCAAAGAATTGTTGCCCAAGGGAAAATCAGGGAAAAACTGGTTCAATCACAGTGTAACCGATTTTGTTACCAATGTAAATCACATCAGCTCCGGCTTATTAGCTTTAGGACTTGAAAAAAAAGACACCGTTGCCATCATGTCGAACAATCAACCTGAGTGGAATTTTGTGGATTTTGCCGCGCAACAAGTAGCTATGCCTTCGGTGCCAATTTTTCCAACCGTTGGAGCCGATGATCTTAAATTTATTTTATCTCACTCCGAAGCTAAAGCGATCTTTATTTCAGATAAAGGTATTTACACCAAACTGCAATTGATCCAAAAGGATCTTCCGAATTTAAAACATATTTATAGTTTTAATCGAATTGAAGGCGTAAAGCATTTATCGGAATTGATCGAATTGGGCAAAAAAAATTACGATCAAGCATACATCGATGCTATTAAAGCAAGTGTTTCTGAAAATGATCTGTTCACTATTTTATACACATCAGGAACAACCGGTCAGCCAAAAGGCGTAATGATATCGCACAAAGGAATAATGAGCAATGTAAAAGCACTTCAAGCATTGGCACCAATTGCTTCGGACTGGAAAGCTTTAAGTTTTTTGCCACTGAACCATGTGTATGAACGCGTTTTAGTGAATTTATATTTGTTTAAAGGTGTAAGCGTGTATTATGCCGAAAATTTTGAAACCATAGCCGAAAATGCCAAAGATATCCAACCACAAATATTTGTTTCGGTGCCTCGCATTTTTGAAAGGGTGATAGAAAAATTTTATGCCGCAGGCGACAAACTTACCGGTTTTAAAAAGAAAATTTTTGATTTGAGCATTAAGCTTGCCGAAAGATACGAGCTACATGGAGCAAACGGTGCTTGGTACGAATTTCAACGGAAAATCTGTGATCGTTTGGTATACAGTAAATGGCGCGCGGCCTTTGGCGGAAAGCTTGTGTGTATTGTAAGTGGTGGTGCAGCGTTGAATTCCCGAATTGAACGTGTGTTCAGCTGTGCTAAAATAACACTTTTACAAGGGTATGGCATGACAGAAACTTCTGTTGTAATAGCTGCTAATTGTTTTGGTGAGGATAATATCAAATTTGGAACTGTTGGTCCTGTACTAAGCGGAGTTACAGTAAAAATCGCAGAGGAAGACGGCGAAATACTAATGAAAGGGCCAAATTTAATGATGGGCTATTACAAAAACCTCGAAGCAACCGCAGAAGCCATTGATGCAAATGGATGGTTTCATACGGGCGATGTTGGAATATTAGTAGCCAATAAGTTTTTAAAGATAACTGATCGCAAAAAAGAATTATTTAAAACAAGTGCAGGTAAATACATTTCGCCGGTTGCCATTGAAAATAAATTAAAAGAGTGCAAGTTCATTGAACAATGCATGGTAATTGGCGAAGGGCAAAAATTTGCTTCGGCCATTATTATTCCAAATATCAGTAATTTTAAAGAACACTGCAAAGCCAATAATATTGAATGGTTAAGCAATGAGCTAATGATAGAGTGCGATGAAATAAATAAATTGATCAACGACCATGTAAAAGAAATAAATAAAACTCATGCGCCATACGAACATTTGAAACGCTGCAAATTAGTTGGCGGGCAATGGAGTGTTGAAGGTGGAGAAATAACTCCTAAGCTGAGTTTAAAGAGAAAAGTAATTAAGGAAAAAAATAAATTGGTAATAGATGCCATATTTGGTTCGGACGACGAATGATATAAATAATTGAGTAATTTTGATCAGATATAAACTATTATGCCTTATACTAAACCCCTACCCCGCTCTAATTATTACGCAGTGATATTTTGTTCAACCAAAGAAGAACAGCGCGATGGCTACACAGAAATGGACGAGCTTACCATGAATTTAGCACAAGAACAAGAAGGATATTTAGGATACGAAAGTGTGAACAACGGCAATACCGGAATTTTTATTTCGTATTGGGAAAATAAAGAATCTATTGAAAAGTGGCGCATTGATACCACACACAAAATGGCGAAAGATCAGGCTAAGAATTGGTATAAACGCTATTTATCGCAAATTTGCTTAGTGGAAAGCTCGCATGAGTTCACTAAATAGGAGTCCAATAATTCCACCAAAAAAAAATTATATTTTACTTTTGTTAAAAATCTAAATCCGTTTATTAGCAAAATTTCAGTCTTAACTCGGCCTATTGAGTCGGTTTTTCCCTTCCAAGTACCAAACTTCTTTAAAACCTCTTAATAACACGTGGATTACTTAAACTCAAACCTAGCTTTGGATTCCATATATTTGCTCTCCAAAAAAAAAATACATGAGAAAGATCTACAGATCATTGTTTGCATTGGCGCTGGCCACTACATTTTTTACAACAAGCGCACAAGTTACAGGAGTTAAAAATATTCCTGTAGATTACCCAACCATACAGGCTGCAATTGCAGATCTTAATTTAGTAGGTGTTGGCGTTGGTGGTGCAACTATTAACATTCCCGCAGGTACAACCGAAACATTTACTTCGCAAGTTGTACTTACAATGACATCCAATCCATCTTCACAAGCAAATCCTTTGGTATTTAGAAAGAATGGAGCTGGCTTAAATCCGGTTATTACAGCCTTTTCGCCCGGTGTTTCAACAACTGTTGATGGAATCTTTATTTTAAATGGTGTAGACTATGTTACCATTGACGGAATTGACCTTCAAGATAACGTGGCGAATACTACTCCAACTCAATTAATGGAATGGGGATATGCGCTAGTAAAAGTTAGCGGTGTTGATGCATGTCAATATAATGCCATTAAAAATTGTTCGGTAACACTTTCAAATGTTAACCCTTCTTCAACGGGTATTTATATTGGTAATCACACGTTCTTAAGCAATGTAGGCTTGGTAGTAACCAATATTGGTGGAACGAGTTCTAATAATAAATTCTACAACAATACGATCGACAATTGTTACATCGGCTATTCATTTACCGGGTTTACTTCTGCTGCACCTTATGATTTTTATGATCAAAGTAATGTTATTGGCGTTGACGGAATAAGCACTCGTCGTAGTCAAGTTGTTAGATTTGGTGGTGCTGCAACAGCGGCCAATGGTGTTTTTTCAACCAATCAAAACGGAATTAAGATCCACTCTACTTATATCAATAACACAGGTGCGCCAAATAGTACCGGTATTCTGAACGGAATATCGTTAGGTGCCGGATTAAACTCTAATGTGGATATTTACAACGATACCATCACTGTAGTATTAAACGGTACTACTTCTCAACTGGCAGGCATAAACAATACAATGGGAGGAACGGGTGCCGGAAATACAATTAATATTTATAACAATGTAGTTGATGGCTGTACATACCCTACCGCAACCAGTGCAATTTTCAGAGGTATTTTTAATAGTGCTACTTCAACTTATCGCAATATTTATAACAATAAAGTTACCAATAATAGCATTCCAAGCACTGGAGAATTCAGCTGTATATACGATGCCGGAAGCAGCATTACACTAGTTTTAAATCTAAAGATCTATAATAATCTTGTTAATAATAATACAAAAACTGGAACTGCAGGTACATTTAACAGTATATATGCAAGCGCTTCCTCTAATTTAACAAGCATATACACTAATACAGTTTCTAATAACAATAGCAGTGCTTCAAGCGGTGCACATTATGGCTATTACAATTTTGCTGTAGGGGCTAATGAAGTAATTTACGATAATCTTTTATTCAATAATACAGGTGGAACAGGCGAAACTGTTATGCTTTTTGCACGAACCGGTTCGGGACCAACTAATAAAGATATTTTCAGAAACACTATTTACAATATTTCAGGAACTGCTAACTTTGCTTCTGTTGGTGGTATATGGACCGATTACGCAACCATTGCAAACGTTTACAGAAACAACATCTATAACATAACGAATAATACCACTACAGGTGCCACACCTGCGGTATATGGCATCAATATTGGCAGTAACGTTAATACTCAATACAACATTAACAACAATTTTATTTCTGATCTAAAAGCTCCAAATGCAAATAACGCAAATGCTGTTTATGGCATGTGGCTTCAAGGAAATGCAACTTCATATTTAGGAGCTTATTATAATAGTATTTATTTGAACGCCTCAAGTACTGGCCTTAATTTTGGTTCGGCTGCCATTGTTTGCGGCATTGCTCCTTTTAGCATTGATCTGAGAAATAATATTTTGGCAAACAATTCAACGCCAAATGGAACCGGAACTACTAAAGCATTAGTAAGAGGAAACGCCATCCTCACAAATTACAATACACTTTCAGGTTATAATTGTTTATATGCGGGTTCACCTAGCGCTTCTAATTTAATTTTCTTCGACGGAACTAATAGCGTACAAATATTACAAGGATTTAAAAATTTAGTTGGTTCACGAGAACAAACTTCATTCTCTTCTCTTCCTCCTTTTGTTAACGTTGCAACAACTCCTTACGATCTTCACTTGCAAAATAGCGTGGCTACGCAATGCGAAGGCGGCGGAACTCCTGTTGTTGGCATCACAAATGATTACGATAATGCTCTTAGAAATGCAACAACACCTGACGTTGGTGCCGATGAGATAGCAGGTATAACAAGTGATATTGCTTCTCCAAATATCCAATATCCATTGCTTACCAATTCACCCGTTGCGGCAAACAAAAACCTTACCGCATGGGCAACTATTTCTGACCCGAGCGGTGTTAATACAACTGCTGGTACTAAACCTCGTTTGTATTACAAAAAAACAACTGAGGCCAATACCTATGTTGGGAACACTGCGGCGGACAATGGCTGGAAATACGTAGAGGCTACTAATGCCGCTTCTCCTTTTGATTTCAATATCAATTACGCTTTGTTAACCGGTGGAAGTGTTATTGGCGGAGATATTATTCAGTATTTTGTAACAGCACAAGATCTTGCAACTACACCTAATATTGGCTTAAACAACGGAGGCTTTGCCGCACAACCAGTGAGTGTAAACTTAAGCGCTACCGAATTCCCTTTAGCAAATACAATTAACCAATACGTGATCGTTACAAATGCCTATTCAGGAACAGTTAACGTTGGTCCTACCGAAATTATAACATCACTTACAAATCCGGGTGGTATGTTTGATCTTATCAACCAAGGTGTTTTAAATGGTAATACTGCTTTGAACATTACTGGTGACCTTACTTTAGAAACTGGAGCCATTGCATTGAATCAATGGGCTGAAGATGGTGTAGGTAACTACTCACTTACCATTCAACCAAGTGCTGCCATAACGCGTACCGTAACAGGACCTTGTACAATTGGAAGCTTGGTGCGTTTTAATGGTGCCGATCGCGTAAAAATCGATGGAAGATTTAATAATGTAGGTATGTATCTGCTTTTCAGAAATACAGGCGCACACTCATCAGTTGGGTACGTTAACGATGCGCAAAATAACATTTTGCAATACTCTATCATTGAAAGTGGCAATCAATTAAACACAGCTGTGGCAGGTGGCGCCGTGATCATTGGAACAACTTCTGCTATGTATGGTAACGATAACATCACCATTTCTGATTGCGAGATCAGAGACAGAAGCGATATTGCAGGAACACCTGCATGGGGTATTAACTGTAATGGTACCGCTGGTATGATAAGCCAATACAATAACAATATCGTTATCAAAAATAATAATGTTCATGATTACTTCATCAATGCAAATTTTGCACATGGCATTTTGTTTGGTGTAGGTAATTCAAGCTGCACTATCAGTAATAACAGTCTTTATCACACCGTTCCAAAAACTTATTCACTTGGAACAGGGTCTATGAGAGGAATATTTGTTTCTCTTTCAAGCCCAGTAAATAATACCGGAGGCTATACTATTACCAATAATTATATTGGCGGAAATACTCCGTTAGCAGCGGGAGACATGACCATTAACGTTTCGGGAACTGTTTATACAAGCTTTATCGGTCTACTTGTTTCTACAGGACAAATACCAAATTACATTGAAGGAAACGTTATCAGGAATATTGATTTTACAACAAATGCTCCTACTGCTAATGCAACCATTTTTAATCCTATACAGGCAGCCAATGGTATTCACAGTGTTGGCACACTTACAGGAAATGTGATCGGTATTCCAAACGGAACCGGCTCCATAAAAATAAACATCAATACAGGTGGAGCATCTTCTGCATTCCTTGCGGGTATTTTTGCAGTGGCAACTAATGGTTCTTATGCAGTACGTAACAATACTATTGGCGGTATTACCATTGGTGGAACAAACACTACGGGTGCAATCATTCCTCAATGGATCCAAAGCCAAGGAACTCCTGCACAAAATTTAGATGTTTCTAATAATGTTATTGGCAGTGTATCAACTCCAAGCAGCATTATTAATAATATGAATGCGCCATCTATTGCTTTTGCTATCCGTCATTTAGTTTCAACAGGACCAGCAATTAGCATCACCTCTAATACGATCATGAATATAGTAGATAATAGCAACAGTGCTTCTTCGCAACATTATGGCTTTTTGCTTATTGGCTCGGTTGGTACTTCAGGTCCTATGAACGTTAGCAATAATCTTATCCGTAATATTTCAAGTAATGCATTGCCTTTAACTCCAGTGATAACTAATTTTGGTATCGCTTGTCAAGGCATGGCGGGTACTCACACACTTGAAGCCAATACGATATCTGGAATTGCATGCGTCAATCCTGGTGCTGGAGCGGCTTACGCTTTAGGCATTCAAACACAAGGAAGCAGTTTTGGCGGAATTATGCGCAAGAATTACATTAACAATATTACAAATGCTCAAACTGGTGTTGGAGCAGGAATTGGTGGTATTTATATCACAGCCGGTAATAATTGGGATGTGAGCAATAACATGATCAGTCTTTCAAACGGTGCAAATACAAACACTTTAGATGTATACGGTATTGGAGATTTCATGGGTATTGGTGCTAACCTCAATCTAAACTACAACTCTGTTTATATTGGAGGAAGTTCACCAACCGGTACTGTTAACTCTTATGCTTTTTACAGAGGTGGAATTGATAACGTGAAAATGCGTAACAATTTATTGTATAACGAAAGAGCAGGTTCAACTGCTTCGCACGTTGCTATTGGAACATTTACCACTCAAAATTGGGGTAATACTTCTTCTAATTACAATGCGTTTTTAACCAGCGATACAACACGATTAGCAATTTGGTCGGGAACTGTAACAACGTTTAACGGATGGAAAGGATTTACCCTTGGTGATAATAACTCGCAAAAAAATATCACTACAAGTATTACCGCTGGACCTTTATTTGTAAACGTAGGTTTAGGTGACCTACACATAAACACATCTACATACCCAGGTGGTTTAGCTTCACCAATAAGTATCACTACAGATATTGATAATAATTCACGTAGTGCAACATTTCCTGCGGTTGGTGCTGATGAGATCCCTTGCCCTGTGCCAATCATTGCTGTTGTTAGTCAATCCAACACCTTATGTTTTGGAAGTAACGAAGGTTTAGCAATAATAACTGCAACTGGAGGTCTTTCACATACCTATAGTTGGTCGCCTGTAAGTAGCACAACAAATTCAATTACAAATTTAACAGCGGGCAATTATACTATTCAAGTTACAAACCATTGTAGCTTAACCGGTAGTTTGGTTGTGATCATCACCCAACCATCTTCTATCATTCCGGTTGCAACTCAAACCAATGTAACTTGCTTTAGCTACAGTAATGGAATTGCAGCCTTAAATCCTACAGGCGGAACCCCAGGTTATACATACAGCTGGTCACCTTCAAACTCAACATCATCGAGTTTAACAGCAATAACAGCAGGCGTGCATAACTACACTATTACCGATGCTAACGGATGTAAAATATCAAATTCAGTTACTATCACCGAACCATTTGTTGTAAATGCGAGCGGAAGCTCAACCAGTGCTTGTGGAAGTCAAAGTACTGGAGTTATTACAACTACTGCTTTTGGCGGAACTCCTGGTTATACGTATAGCTGGTCGCCAAACGTAAGTTCAACGGGTACCGTGATGAACGTTCCAACAGGCACTTATACATTATATGTAACCGATGCCAATAGCTGCACGATGTCACCTCAAGTTTATATTGTAGGAACTAACCCAAGTCCAACTGTTTCGGCAGGATCAAGCACCAATATTATTTGCCTTGGATCAAGCGCATCGTTAACTGCTAATGGAAGTGCAGGAGCAACCTATTCTTGGTCAAGTGGAGGTACAAGTACAGTAGAGGTTGTTTTCCCTTCTACAAATACTATTTACACAGTTGTAGCCAGCTTTACCAATGGATGTAAATCTAGTGCTGCAATAACCGTATCAGTTTCGCCTTGTACTGGCATTGCAAAATTAACCGGCAACGCGGGCATTCAAGTGTATCCAAATCCAAATAACGGAATGCTTTTTGTAACGTATATTGGATATACCGAAAATTCAACCATTGAAGTTTACAATACTCTTGGCCAACTATTGATCACTAAAAAAGTAGAAGGCACAGCTACACAGTTAAACCTTAACAATTACGCCAACGGTGTTTATATTGTAAAAGTTCTTTCAAACAAAAATACAATTGAGCAAGTAACGAAACTCATAAAAGAGTAATTGATACTATATAAAAAAAAGGCTGGAAGTTATTTCCAGCCTTTTTTGTTGCTATAAAATTATAAATTCGTTGATCGAACTTCTAACCTTGTGCTTTAACGCTTTACTTTTTCTTATTACAGTTAGTGCAATCCGGAAACCAAGTATCTATCACATCCGGAAGGTCAACCAAATGCGCATCATCTTCATTTACTTTTATATTGGTAAAGAAAATTTTGGTAGCTCTTTTTAAACTTTTTAATTCTTTAAGCATTTCGGGAGTGAGTGTGTTTGAATAACCCACAAATTTTTTTGTTGCCTTTTTTTCTTTGATCCATAAAGTATAAGAAGCAAAGGTATTCTCTTGAGGATTTCCAAATCTGTCAATGGCCATTAATTTGTATTCTATATTGTCGAACACGGCCTTTACTAAATTTTGTTCGCGCTTTACTTTAATGGTTCCAACGGGCTCTTGAGCGTTAACATTTAACGCGAATAAAGAGGAAATTAGCAACAGTTTTTTCATAAAACCTATAGTACTTTGGTATGGAAAAGATACGGATAATTTTTAGAGGCAGAAGCCACAGAGACCTTCGGTCTCACAGAGTTTTACACAGAGAACGCAGAGTTTTTATAGAGTGATGGTGGTTCTCAGCGACCTCTGTGTAAATCTCCGTGAATCGCTCATGCCAGAAGTCTGGTTAGCGCGCCTTTGGTTTCTGCCTCTTAAAACATACTTAGTCGTCCCTCAAAAACTCTGTAAGACTTGTTATTATTGAGTTTGTTTAAAAATAGTGTGATAAAAATCTACCGAAAAAAGTAAAAAAGGATTAAAAAAGCGGCAGATGTTTTTAAGTGTAAATTAAACCGTAATGCTGCGCCCGGGATAGAACGAAAAGCCTTGTTTAGGGCTTTGCTTAATGTTTGCGCAACGAGGAGGCTTCGCTTTTTCTGCGCAGACCCCACAGTGCGACAAACATAGCAAAGGACAAACAAGCTTGAAGTGATAGCCCGATAAGGCGCCCAAATAATAAAAAATACTTTTTGAGGTTCGACTACTTATACAACTTCTCTCTTTGCTCCTTTACCGCCGGGCTTGCTAAAAATTCATCATAAGTCATGGCCTTATCAATAATACCTTTTGGAGTTAGTTCTATTACACGATTGGCAACCGTTTGCATTAATTCGTGATCATGGCTGGTAAATAAAATAGTGCCTGCATAATCTTTTAATGCATCGTTGTAAGCAATAATACTTTCGAGGTCTAAGTGATTGGTTGGTTCCTCTAAAATTAAAAAGTTAGGGTTTTGTAACATCACTCTACTCGTCATACAACGTACTTTCTCTCCTCCACTTAATACACTTACATTTTTTAAAACCTCTTCGCCGCTAAATAACATCTTTCCTAAAAATCCACGCACATAACTTTCGTCTTTGTTTGCGCTGTATTGCCTTAACCAATCCACCAAATTATAATCTCCTTTAAAATACGAGTTATTGTCGTTTGGTAAATGTCCTTTGTATATTGTTGTTCCAAACGTAGCAGTACCTGCGTCTGCTTTCTCAATATCGGCCAAAATATTAAAGAGTGCCGTAATGGCTAATTGATTTCTGCTTACAAAAGCTATCTTATCTCCTTTTTTTAAATTGATGTGTACATCTTTAAAAAAGAATTTTCCTTCACTGTCTTTTTTAGCTAAGCCATCTATCAATAATAACTGATCGCCCGCTTCGCGCTCCTGCCTAAAAATAATACCGGGGTATTTACGCGTGCTTGCCGGAATTTCATCTACCGTTAATTTATCTAATAATTTTTTACGACTGGTTGCCTGACTACTCTTACTTGCATTCGCACTAAAGCGACGAACGAATTCTTGTAACTCTGCGCGTTTATCTTCTATCTTTTTATTTGAATCACTGCGTTGTTTTAATTGCAACTGACTCATATGATACCAAAAACTATAATTACCAGTGTAGGTTTGCAATTTGCTATAATCAATATCGCAAATATGCGTACACACTGCATCTAAAAAGTGTCTATCGTGACTGATCACAATAACCGTATTCATAAAATCGGCCAAATAATTTTCTAACCAACTAATCGTATCAATATCCAGATCATTTGTAGGCTCATCTAATAATAACAGATCCGGATTTCCAAAAAGTGCTTGTGCCAATAAAACTTTTACACGCTCTTTACCATTTAGATCTTTCACTAATCTAAAATGATAATCAGGATGAATACCCATATTGGTTAACATTCCTGCGGCATCACTTTCGGCGTTCCAACCATCCAATTCTGTAAATTCTGCTTCGAGATTACTTGCTTTTATTCCGTCGGCCTCTGTAAAAGGATCTTTCGCATAAATAAGATCTTTCTCTTTCATGATGGCATACAAACGTTTGTTGCCCATCAAAACTGTATCAATTGCAGTAAATTCGTTGTACTCGCTGTGATTTTGTTTGAGCACGCTCATCCTCTGGCCAGGTGTAATACTCACCTGCCCTTTTGTTGGATCAATATCCCCACTCAAAATTTTCATGAAAGTAGATTTACCTGCTCCATTGGCACCAATAATGCCATAACAATTTCCGGAAGTAAATTTTACATCCACTTCGTCAAACAACACCCGCTTTCCGAACTGCAAACTAACGTTAGATACCGTGATCATCTTGTTTTAAAATAAGGCTGCAAATATAGTAATTTATTAGGGAAAATGGTGCTTTTTAGAGGCAGAAGGCACAGAGAGCTTACGCTCTCACAGAGGATAACACAGAGCTCACAGAGGATCATCGGAGCCCTGTTTATTCATTGCGATTTTCCAAACTTCTTAATAAACGATAATTCCATATCTCCGTGACCTTTGTGCAGGCCAAAGGCCGCCCTGTGGTTTCTGCCTCTAAAAACCCATGAAATTAAGTTCAAAAATCCATGTTTTTTAATGCCTCTATAATCATTATATTTAGCCCTTAGATATATGGAAATCCTAAAGAAACCTATGCAAAACAAGCTACAATTATTAGACGATAAAAAGGCCGAAGCACAATTAGGCGGCGGACAAAAGCGTATTGACGCACAACACAAAAAGGGCAAATTAACAGCTCGCGAACGTGTGCATTTATTAATGGATGAAAATTCATTTGAAGAAATTGGTATGATGGTAACACATCGCAGCAACGACTTTGGTTTAGAAAAAGAACAATATTTGGGAGATGGTGTAGTAACAGGTTACGGCACTATTAACAAACGATTAGTATATGTTTTTTCGCAAGATTTTACTGTATTTGGAGGATCGTTGAGCGAAACTCATGCCGAAAAAATTTGTAAAATAATGGATCTTGCCATGCAAAATGGCGCGCCGGTTATAGGCTTAAATGACAGTGGCGGTGCCCGAATTCAAGAAGGCGTTGTTAGTTTGGGAGGATATGCCGATATTTTTTACCGGAACGTTCGCAGCAGTGGTGTAATTCCTCAATTGAGTGCAATTATGGGCCCTTGCGCAGGTGGCGCGGTGTACAGCCCTGCTATGACCGATTTTATTTTGATGGTAGAAAATACCAGTTATATGTTTGTTACCGGGCCTAACGTTGTAAAAACAGTAACACACGAAGAAGTAACCAGCGAAGAATTAGGCGGTGCAATGACGCATGCCACAAAAAGTGGTGTAACGCATTTTGCATGTGCCAATGAGGTAGAAGCTATAAATAATATTAAAATCTTATTGAGTTTTATGCCACAAAATTGTGAGGAAGATGCACCGAGCATTCCTTATGATGGTGGAGAAGAATTACGACCTGAATTAAATAAAATTATTCCCGAAAACTCTAACCAACCGTATGATATACGCGAAGTAATAGAAGGTGTAATTGACGCCGATTCGTTTTGCGAAGTGCATAAACATTTTGCCGAGAACATAGTAGTTGGCTTTGCGCGTTTGGCCGGAAAAAGTATTGGCATTGTGGCAAACCAACCTGCCGTATTAGCAGGTGTGTTGGATATTAACTCAAGCACCAAGGCTGCACGCTTTGTGCGTTTTTGCGATTGTTTCAATATTCCTCTTTTGGTATTTGAAGACGTTCCGGGCTTTTTACCAGGTACTGATCAGGAGTGGAATGCTATTATTACGAATGGTGCAAAATTATTGTACGCATTTAGCGAAGCCACTGTTCCGCGCATTACCGTAATTACTCGCAAGGCTTATGGTGGAGCGTATGATGTAATGAACAGCAAACACATTGGGGCAGATATGAATTACGCTTGGCCAAGTGCAGAAATTGCCGTGATGGGCGCTAAAGGTGCTGCCGAAATTATTTTTAAAGCAGAAATTAATGCTGCAAAAAACAAAGACGAGAAGTGGAAAGAAAAAGAAGCTGAATACCAAACCATGTTTGCAAACCCATACCGCGCTGCAGAGCGTGGCTTTATTGATGAAGTAATTAAACCCGAAGAAACCCGCATGAAATTGATCCGTGCTTTTAAAATGCTGGAAAACAAGGTTGATAAATTACCGAAGAAGAAGCATGGGAATATACCGTTGTAAGGACAGCTACTTCAGATCTTCTTTTGTTATTTAAATTAATTTAAAATTTGATCCTTTAATGAAGGTTATTAATAAAAAATCTATAACACAATACATTAAGGGCTTATTACTTTTAACGGTTTTGATGCTTGGTCATATTTCTGTTGCTCAAACGCGCGACTCACTTCTCAACGCTTATAAAAAAGCAACGCACGATACTTCAAGAATAAATACTCTACTTAGCTACGGGGAACAAGTGTATATGCAAGATCCTGATTCCGCAGAACGAATTTGGAAAACATGCTTTAAACTTAGTAATGAAAACCAGAAATTAAATTCCAAAGATCCCCTACTTAATAAAGCTTACCGCCGCTTGTCAACTTATTCAGTTTTGAATTTGGCAGCTATACAAACTCTAAAAGGAGACATTGCTTCGGCCACAAACTCCTATAAAAATTGCATTAAAGATTTTACAGAACTTGGAGACAACTATGGACTTGGTAATTCATTTTTAAATTACGGGCAGTTGCTCATCAATACAGGTGCTATTGATAGTTCAACTTATTTTACAGAAAAGGGCTTGGTGCTTTTCAAAAAAATAAACAAAAAGGAGCTAATTGGCACTGCGCTTAATAACCTAGGGTTACTTTACGATTACAAAGGCGAAATAGATAAATCATTAAAGTACTACTTCGAAGCTCTTGGAATACTAGAGAAAATTAATAATTACAAAGGCATGTCCTATGTAAGTCATAATATCGGCGCTATCTATGATGGCCAGAAAGATTTCAAAAAAGCCCTCGAGTATTATCAAAAAGGCCTTGATCTTAGAACAAAAATAGAAGATCAGTTTGGAATTGCAGAAAGCTACCTAAGCATTGGTTCGGTACTACGCAGAACTGACCATGAAGAGGAAGCGTTAGTGTACTACTTCAAAGCACTTAAAATTCAGCAACAAATGGGCGATATTAATGGCTTGGCCGTAACTTACAATAACCTTGGGTCTGTTTACAAATCGCGTGGTGATCTAAAAAATGCATCAGACTACCTTTTAAAAAGCATGGAAATTCAAAAAAAGATAGATGATAAAAACGGACTTTCATATGTGTATTGCAATTTAAGTGTAGTATTTGAGGGCCTTAAAAATTATCAAAAATCATTTGAGTTTGCCAAACAGAGTTTGAAGTATAGTGAAGCGATAGGCTATCCGGAGAATATCAAGATGTCTTCCCTGCAACTGTATCTTATTTCCTCCAAAATGGGTAACCATAAAACTGCTCTCGAAAGCCATTTACTTTTTATTAAAATGCGTGATAGCTTGAATAATATTGAAACGCAAAAATCAGCGATCAGACTACAGGCTGATTTTGATTATAAGCAAAAAAAAGCTATTGCCGATGCTGAAAATAAAGCAACACTTAAACAACAGGAAGAAAAGGCTGATATCGAAAGAAATAAACAATACGTCGTTATCCTGTGCGTTAGTTTTGTACTCCTAAGCGTAGTTGTGTTCTCTTTCTTTGTATACAAACGTTTTAGAATTACACAACAACAAAAAATAACAATTGAGTTAAAGGAAAGAGAGACCAATGAACAAAAATTAATTATAGAAGAAAAACACAGAGAAATAACGGATAGTATTAATTATGCCGAACGCATCCAAAGAAGCTGTTTAGCAACTGAAGAGCTTCTTAACAAAAACCTGAGAGACTACTTTATCTTTTACAAACCAAAAAGCATTGTAAGTGGCGATTTTTATTGGGGTTCAGTACTTAGCAATGGTAATTTTGCATTTGCTTTAGCAGATAGCACAGGACATGGGGTTCCGGGAGCTATTATGAGTTTATTGAACATTGCCAGTTTGGAAAAAGCAATTAGTTTACATAGCGATCCGGGAAAGATTCTCGACTCTACACGAGATATTATTATTGAGAAACTTAAGAATGATGGAAGTAATGATGGCGGAAAAGATGGCATGGATTGCAGCTTATTAGTTATAGACAAAAAGAAGAATAAGATGCATGTGGCATCTGCCAATAACCCAGTTTGGATCTTTCGCAATAACGCTATAATTGAAATTAAAGGTGACAAAATGCCCGTAGGCAAAAGCGATAGGCAAGATCGAAAATTTGTGTCGCACACTGTTGATCTTAATGAGAATGATATCATTTATACTCTTACCGACGGATATGCCGATCAGTTTGGGGGAATTAAAGGAAAAAAATTCATGCTCCGAAACCTTAAAGAACTCATTATTTCAAATGCCCATCTTCCATTGATGCAACAAAAAAAAATATTAGAAAACAATTTTACCGAATGGATAGATAATTTGGAACAAATAGATGACGTGAGTGTTTTTGCAATAAAAATTTAGGGGCAATCAAGAATACTCTGCTTACGCTGATTTTGTACCGCTCTAGCGCGGATTTCAAACCCGCTAGTGCGGATCTCAATTTCTTCTTGAACGCCCTTTTCGTCAAACACAAAAAAATGATTATCTTCGTTTATAACATTAAAACCATAAACTCATGAAAAAACATTTATTAAGTCTTACGATGTTTTTTGTTGTCATGTTCTCATCTTTCGCTTTTGCGCAGCCAACTTTAACGGATGTAAATTGCGGTTTATTATCAGGAGATAAATTCACTTGGAATGTTACTCCAACCATTTCTCCAGGTAGCGCAGGTGCCAACCAAGTTTGGAATTTTTCAACGATGACTTTTTCCACTTCAACAAGTGCAACAATTCAACCACCGGCTTCAACCCCATCTGCCGGATTATATCCAACCGCTAACATTAGTTTAGTTGACGGTTTTATTTCCGATTTCTGCAGGGTGAACACGAATAGCATGCAGGAAATTGGGAATTATTATAATGGTGGTAGTCCGGTAAATATGTGTGTTACTACTTATACAGATCCTGTAGACTATCTCCATTTTCCATTCAACTTCAATAACACTTATACCGACGCTTTTTACGGCAGTAGTAACAATACTATGGTTGGTCAAACACGTTCAGGCAGTATTACAGTTACCGCCGATGGATATGGTACCCTTATTATTCCAACAGGTACATTTGTAAATGTTATGAGAGTGCATTCTACAATGACATATACCGATACAGTTTTTAGCACAACATTTTTCACTGCACGCTCAAAGGATGAATACCTTTGGTATCTTCCGGGAACTCATTTTCCTGTGGCGGGTGTAGCTTTTTTTACAAATCCAAATCCGAAAGAACAAGACCATGCGTATTATATCAGTCAATATTTAACAGGATTAAACGAGATAGATAACCCTTTGAGTGCTGTTAAGTTATTTCCTGTTCCTGCTTCTGAGGTGTTGAATATTACAATACTCAATGGCGTTTCCGGAAAACTGGAAATAAATATTTACAATTCACTCGGGCAGAAAATAAAAACAGTAAACCAAAATAACGAATCTTTATCTCTAAGCCTAAATATTTCTGATCTAGCGAAAGGAGTTTATTTTATGCGAATGATAGACCTACAAGATAATTTATCGATCACTAAATCTTTTATAGTCGATAAATAGTTTTACATCGTTCCAAATTTTACTGTCGACCGCTCTAGCGCGGATTTCAAATCCGTGCTCACCAAAAATTCCATATATAACAAAAAAACCAAACGTTACAGCACATTTACCTATGCATAAAGCATCTCTCTATATAATGTCCCTATTCTATTTAGTAGTTGGTATCATGCATTTTGTAAATTCTGAAGTTTATTTACGGATAATGCCCCCCTGGATTCCTTGGCATTACGAATTGGTGCTTGTTAGCGGCGTGTGTGAAGTTGTATTTGCTTTGTTGTTAGTTTTCCCTCCAACAAAGCGTTTAGGTGCATGGTGCATTATTGGTCTTTTAATTGCGGTTTTCCCTGCAAATATTCAAATGATGATCAATTACATTCATGAATCTAACCCAAAATTATGGATCGCCATCGTGCGCTTACCCTTACAAATTCTCCTCATTTGGTGGGCGTACCGTTTTACAAAAAAACAACCTACAAAATAAAACACCTGTATTGGTTTCCTCCTCCGTCACTTCGTGATACGAACGTACTTTCCTTTAAAAATTTACAGCTAGGTCTTTACACACAAAAGAACGGTTTTTTACGCGCCATCTTCATTTCGAAGACGCGTGCGTGGGCCTGGCGATACTTGCCAGGGGCGTGGCATCTGTGGAAAATCGGGTCGCCTTGAATTTTTTGTTGCTTTTTATTTCAAACCAAAAAGTAAGTACTGAAATTTTGGTTCTTTTCAAAAGAACACACGCAGAAGCTGACAATAATACAATAGAATTTCCGTTACACTACTTACCATTCATGCGATCAATCCTCTTGTTACTACTATGCCATTTATCGGCAACGCTATTTTCTCAAGTAGAGGTTAAAGGACGCTGGACAGTAGCAGGCGGCCTAAGTACTACAAGCTTTTTCAGTGAATCTTCCAGTATTAATTTAAGACTTCTCTCTCCACGGTTCAAATGGTCGGAAGAATGGAATGGCGATGATGAAGAAAAACATCCCGAGAGATTTCAAAATATGCGACTCATGGTTGAGTTAATTTACAGGCCGCCCTTAAATATTTTGTGTACCGGAATGAACGCACAATACCGTTTATTGAATTCTAAAAGGCTCACTTTAGAAGTATACGGTGGATTAAAAATATTTTGGGTGCAACAAGATCAACCAAGAATAGCTTTTTTAAAAAAGGGGGAAATATACTATCTAAACATGGGTTTAATTTGTCAGGCAAATTTTGGTGTCATTTCTCCTTTTATTGATCTTGGTGGCGACCATATACTTACTGTGGGAACAGAGGTAAATATTCGTCGTTTTTACAAAAAACCAAAAGGGAGGTATAAATTACATCCACGTAAAAATTCTATTTAGAATTCAAAAACCTTTTCGTACCTTAATATTCCTAAATCCTTCAGTATGAAAAAAACTCTACTCCTTCTATCCTCTTGTTTAATAGCAAACATAAGTAACGCCACAATTTGGCTTGTAGGTCCAACGCAAACGTATACAGTTCCAAGTCAGGTAAGACTTTTGGTACAAGATGGTGATACCATTCGTATTGACGGAGGTGTTTATGCAAATGATGCCGTTAAATGGCCAAAGAAGAATTTAAAATTCTTTGGATTAGGAACAGGTTCTAACCGAACCATTTTACAATACACCGGCGATATTGCTAACGGAAAAGGCATTTGGGTTTTTGAAACTCCGGGAACATGCGATAATGCTTACATTGAAAACATTGTTTTTGATGGTGCGCAAGTATCGGATGCCAATGGAGGAAATGGTGCCGGTATTCGTTTTCAAGCAAAAGATTTTACGGTAAAAAATTGCAAATTTATTAATTGTCAAAACGGAATTTTAGAAGGCAATGGCAGCGTAACCACTAGTAATGTAATACTCTTAAATTCAGAATTTGAAAATAATGGTTATCAATTACCAAATGATCCAACCCACTCAGGTTACGAACACCATATTTACATTAGTGCAAGCGCCGATACCTTATGGGTTGAGAATTGCTATTTTCATCGCCCACGCGGACAAGCCAATTCGCTTAAAACACGCGCGCAACGCAGTTATATTTTGTATAACTTGATCGACGAAGAAGCAACAGGCTACGGAAGTTGGGAATTAAATATTGCTCAAGGCGGATTAAATGTGATCATAGGAAATGTGATCATACAAGGAACATCAGGCGCTAATCATGGAATGATAAGCTATGATGCAGCAACAAATGTTTTAGAAGATTTTTATTTCATAAATAATACCGTTATCAATAAATACGTAGGTGCCAACAAATATTTTAATGTAACACCTGCTGCCGGAATAAACACCTACAAGATCTACAATAATATTTTTGCATCCGTTACTGCAGCAACCAACACGGTGTTTTCGGCTAATGTGCCATCCGCTCTTGATTCATCGCATAATATTTTTACCTCAAATTATTTAACCTTAGGCTTTACAAATCCTGCCGGAAATGTTTACTCTTTATTGCCCACCGCCACATTAGCCATTAATACCGGAACAACTGCAGGAACAACCAACACTGCTTTTTCCTTAATTCCAACTAAAGCGTATCAATCGTTTACCACAGCTTTGGCAACTCGCACTATTTCGGGAGTAGCTATTGATAGAGGCGCTTATGAATATTATTTTCCAAGCACAGGTATTTCAGAGAAACTCTTATTAAATAGTTTTTCAATTTATCCTAACCCATTCAGCCATCAAACAACTTTAAGTTTTAGTGCAGAACAAAAAAACACACTCATAACACTTTTGGATGTTTATGGAAAAGAAGTAAGAACAGTGCACTTTTCAGGAAAGCAAATTGTGTTAGAAAAAAAGGATCTCAGTTCAGGTATATATTTTGTAAAGATCACAGATGAGCAAAAAAATACTCTAAGCAAAAAAATAATACTAGAATAAATTTAATGAAACACATTTTTACTTTATTGTTTTTCTCCCTCCTTACTAACATCTCAAGTGCCGAAGGTGCTTATGGAACATACACCATTGTTGGAACTGCTTACGGGGCTGATAGCGTTTCATTAAAAAAATGTGGAATTAACGGTAAAGTTTGGAACAGAAACCAAGATTATTAAAACAAATGCACAAGGCGGGTATAAAATTGAAGTAACATGGAGCACTGCTTGCCCAAGCGGTTTAACCGAAAAACAAATCAAAGAAGAAAATGCTCAAATGAATCCTGAATACATTTACGTTATCATCATTGCCTTCTTAATAAATCAGTTAAAACAAAGCTTGAGCGGATCGCATTTTACATATCTTCATACTAAAACCTATTTGTATGAAGCAAAAAATCCTCTTCACATTAATTGTTGTCGTATATACACTACAGCCTTTATGCTCCCAAACCGATAGCACCAAAAAGAAAAGCAAATATTTTGAATTAAGCTTTGGCCAATCCGTGCTGTTCATCCCAAACTCAAAGCTCGATAGTATCCGAAAAAATTCATCGATTATAGTGCCTACAAATGCCATTTTGTTCTTGGCAGAGTTAAGGCCTAGTAAAAAAATCCGTATTCCTTTATTCTTTAATTTGCCTACCGAAACAAAACAATACATTGTAAATGGAGAAATTATAAACGAAAAAGCCTCCGTTACATTTGGTACCGGCGTGCAATTTAAATTATTCCACATTAATCTCGACGCTAGATCAAGAGTTGAATTTGAAATTGGACCCTTAGCTAGCTTTATTTTTAATAAACGAAATGATATTGTTTTAGCTCCTGTTTTGGCAGGACGGTTTCGCATCATTCAAGGCGACCGTTTTACCATGTACGTTGGTTGCAGTTATTCGATGGGCATTAAGGCTTTTGGAATTTTGTACGGAACAGGATCGGTTTTTTGATCTGTGATAGAACGCAAAATCTTAATCCCATCCCTTCTCTAATGGAGAAGTGGGCGGTTACCTCTCCTTTGGAGAGGGTTAGGGTGAGACTGAATATTCTGCGTTCCATCATCTATCTTTATCTTATGTTCTTACGCACAGAGATCCTCTCCGAAAAAAAACTTCTTGGTAAAAGCAAGCGCATGTCGTTTTTAAACAATTCCACTAAAGAGTTGTGGCAATGGTTTCGGCCAAAACGAAAATACATACTACATGTTATTGGCACATATCTGTATTCGTTAGAGGTATATGATGATGTTTCATTCTTTAAAATATTTAATCCGGCAAACGAATTTACCAAATGGGCAGCGGTTGAAGTGAGTAATTACGATCATATTCCTTCAGAAATGGAAAAACTAATTATTCCAACAGGTTTATATGCTGTGTTTATTCATAAGGGCCCGGCAAGCGAAAGTAAAAAGACCTGCGAATATTTCTTTTACAAATAGTTCCCAAGTGCAGAGTATGTTTTAGATGATCGTCCGCAATTTGCAGTAATGGGCAATAGATACAAAACCGAATCTGCTAATTCGGAAGAAGAGATTTGGATTCCTGTGAAAAAGAAGTGAATTATTTGTAGCTTTAATTAAATGAAGCTCCACAAGGTTTTAATATTATTATTTATATCCGAATTATCATTCTCGCAGATAAGACTTAAAGATATTAATGAATCAAAATGGATAGCCGGGTGGGCGCTTGCAGATGGCAAAGAACAGATCATTAAACTAATTCGTGTTGAGGATTCGAAATCTGACCAATACGGTTCATTCTTATCCTTTTCTCAGGGAAAGTTCTCTTTACATTATACCGCCTGGTGCGGAAACGATTGTTTTTGGGATTATAGTGGTAAATATGAGATCTTAGATTACAAAAACTCTTGCTAGATTTTAAAACATACAATCAAAGTGGCGAATGTGAGCTTATTAAAAAAAATTATAAGCCAGAGGAGCTAAATCCCGTATTTACAGCAAAATGGTCGGGGATACTCTTATCTTTATAATAAATTAAACGCTATGATTTTATGGAATAAGCAATTAATTGCATCTAAAAACAAAGCTATGCGCCATTTCATCACCCTCTTTTTTATTCTGCTCGCCGTTTCATATACGGCTCAAGTAAAAAACAATGCAAAAAAGGTTCAAGGAACTTGGTTTGCCAGCAAATCAATTATTGATCCCAAAGTTGGAATAATAAAACTTATAAGGGTAGGCCATGATACGTTTGGCCATGGAACTTTTATTGATTTTAAAGACACTACCTCCTTTACGCTTTATTATTCGCCCATGTGCGGCAATGATTGTATTTGGAATTACTGCGGTAATTATTCAGTTAAATCAACAAAATTAACCCTTAAGTTTAATACCTACAGCCAACATGGTTTTTGCAAAAGCTTGTCGAACTCGTACAAAAAAGATCAAATGAAATTTGAGTTTTTGGTGGAATCTGTTGGTAAAGATACTTTGGTTTTAAAAAGACAAAGCAAATAAGATCTTACCAATTGATCACTTCCTGGTTTAGAATAAAAGGATCGCAACCATTTTCATATTTAAATTCGATCTTAAGTTTTGCTTCGTAAGGAATTCCCAGTTTAAAGAAACTCAGCTCAACAACATCCGAATTAATAAATTCAACTTTTTTTCCATTTACAAATACCTCTTTAATTCCATACCCTTTTCCGGAACGCGTATTTACAAATAGTAAACTGCTATTATAATTCTTTCCTTCAACTACCAATACATTATTTCCTGATGGGTCGTTTGGTTTTATTGATCCCGGATTCATGATTATAGGTTCTTTTATAGGACCACAACTGTCGTTGTAAAAAACCTTGATCTCTACTTTATCACCTATTTTAAGTTTGTGAATACTAAGATCCACTTTAAACATATCGGCATAGGGCTCATCGGTTGTATAATTTCCGTTCACTTTAAGTCCACTAATGCAAAATCCAATTCCATTCTTTCCAAACGAATTTTTGATCAAAAGATCTTTACCGTTATAAACGCCTTCTATAACAAGTCTATGAGCCAGATCTTTGTGCATAATGCCATCTTTAGACCAACGCGAAGTGTCTTTATACATGATCTTAGTTATTTTTTGGGCATTTACATTAATAGCGATTGCCAATATTAATAGTACCAATTTTTCTTTCATTTTATTTAATTTTTATTTTTTAATTGACGAGAATTTCCGAATTCATTAAAAAAGGATCATAACCGCTTTCATATGTAAACTCGATCTTTAATTTGTCATCCATTTTAAATCCCATTTTATAAAAATCTATTTCAAACACATCTGCATCAATTTTCGACGACACTTTCTTTCCATTCACACTAATTTCCTTTACCGAATATGCTTTACCATCTCCTGAGCGCGGGTTCATCACAAATAAACTCCCTGTTATATAAATACCATGAATTGTCAGGGTATTATCTTTTGGTTTAATGGCATTCGGATTCATGATCACAGGTGTACAACAATCTTTATGAAATATCTCCACTTTTAATGGGTCTCCTAGTTTTAAAGGATGCAAACTAAGATCTACCTGGAATACCTCTGCATTTATCTCATCTGTGGTAATATTACCATTTACGTTTACCTGAGAAACGCAAAATCCTTGACCACCAATTCCAAAAGAATTTTTAATAAAGAGATTCTTCCCGTTATAAATTCCTTCTGTGATCAACTTTTTAGTTGAAGGTGTATACACAATTTCCTTTATAGGATATTTAGTTGTATCCCATCCATCAGGGATCTTTACGGTGCTTTGGGCATTCAAACTTGTTGTAAGTATTGCCGCTAACATAATTAAACTTCCTTTTTTCATAATTTCCATTTTGTTGCTTTAAGTTACGAATTGTGAAGCACAAAAAAAACCGCCTCACTTAACAGGCGGTCAAATATCAGCTAAATATTTTAGATTCTGAATTTACAGTCTCAAAACCCAAAATATCTAACTTGCTATAACGCGATCTACAAGGTAACCATCAAAAAAGCGTCGGTAAAAACCATTTCCAACTCCTTCAATAAAATTTACCATGTTTTTGGTGATAATAGGATCGTAAACTTCTTTAGTTTCTGTACAACCTAGTATTTTTTTCGAAATAAAAAATTTATAGGTATTAAGCTCTCTCTTTGCTACTATCAGTAGGCCATCGAACTCGCTTGAAAGGATGCTGTAGGATACATTCATCGCTTTTTCATTTTTTTGATCGTTCATATACTTAATACGTGTTAGCTATTTCTACTTTACGAAATTAAGGGCTCTTTCCTGTATCACAAAAATTCCCGCTCAATAATATCCCTTTCCTGCTCAATTAATTTTTCTCAGCAATCCAATTTTACCTTCAAAAAACGCGTAATTCCTTTTGACAAAACTGGCAAGCAATACTCCCTCGTTTATAGTGCAATCTTACTCGATCATATTTAGTTATTTAGATGGTCTTCTTTCAAAATATTTACAAGTTCGCATTGTACTTTTGCAATAAATATGCCAAAATACCCCTCTTTTATCTTTTCATACAAATTCGTATGTTTAGGGATGCTTAAAAAGATTCTTCTACTCTCCTTCGCCGTTCTGTTCTATCTTACAAATTGCAAGAACGATAGTAAAACCAACGAGCCAACGCCGGCTCCAAATCCTCCTGCTCAACCGGATATAAATGATACCTATGGATTTGGCGTTCTAAAAAAACTAAAAGGAATTTGGAATGGCCCGGTAACTTCCAGTACTCCACTGGGAGGATATCCCGAGTGGATAGTTGACTTCCGACCAATTTCAGAGAACCAAATCTCGGCTAAGAACGAGCTGGATACTTTAAATGATATTTTTATGTCGTTTTTTATTGCTAAATACAATAACCAGTACAAAGTTGCATTTCGAAATGGCGGTTCATTTAATGCCATGAAACGCGTTTCGTATTTTTTGGCCGATAGCGTTTCCGAAAATGGTAGTAATTGTTTTTATCGTTTTTCGGAAATAATAAAAGGGAAAAAGAAAGCGTATACCGAAGTGATTTTTAGAGCAGATAGTTTATATATCCTATCATACACCAATAAATACAATACATTAACTTCTGCGGCTCCTCATATGAGCTGGAGCGCTAAATTGCAAGATTCCCTTTCGTGCCAAGCAGCGGTTACAAATTTTGCCTTTCCTAAAAATTCGCTCACAAAAGATTTTTCAAATACGTTTACTTCACAAACCGAAGCGGTGTATTATTCTACTTCTGGTCCGCCTACCGGAGATCCCTATCCAGAAACAGCACAACCTTATTTAGGTCAAACAACTGCTACTTATAATTACGCCGCAACTTATACGCCCGTTTCCACTAAAAAAGTTTTCTTAGTTATCACTACACAACCGCTCTTCTCAGGTTTTAATTTCAATAGCGCCAGTTTAAAAACACGTTCCCGCTATGTATTCCTTTCTGCCAGCAGTGCAAGCTATACGTTTAAATATATGCATCCGGGCACTTATTATTATTACGCATTTTACGATAATGATGGAAATAAAACCATTAATAGTGGCGATTGGATAAGTACAGCAAATACTTCATTTACTTTAGGAGCTCAAGCTACAACCACAACTAATACACAAATTAATTTTACAATTCCATAGCACCATGAACCAATTACACATTAACAACAGCATTCACATCAAAGCATCTGCACAAAAAGTATGGAATGCACTTACAAACCCCGAAGAGACCAAAAAATACATGTTCGGTTGCGAAACCATTTCCGACTGGAAAGTTGGCAGCACGCTTATTTGGAAAATGATGCACGAAGGAAAAGAATTCATTCCGGTTAAAGGACATATAAAAGGCATTGAACCCGAAAAACATTTGGCTTATACCGTTATTGATCCGCATAATGCAAACATTCCTGATGTTCCCGAAAATTATTTAAACGTAACTTACGATCTTATTGAAGAAAACGGTGGCACAACATTGCGAGTTACCCAAGGCGATTATAATAAAGTAGCCGAAGGCGAAAAACGCTATAAAGAAGCATACAATAACGGTGAGGGCTGGAACCCAATTTTAGTGTCAATTAAATCGCAGGTAGAAGGATAAGAATTTGTGAATTTTTAAGAGCTCTTGGCACTAACATTGCTTAATTTTGAGAAAACAATATCATGAAATTACTTTTCACCATACTTACATTTATTTCGCTTTCTACTTTTGCGCAAGACCAACCTTGGAAGACAGAACAAATTTTACCTACAAAAGATCTTGCCGACAAACTTAAAGCCAATGCCAAAGATCTTCCTTTGATCTTAAATGTTGGTCCAATGCAAAATATTAAAACAGCGCAATTAGTTGGGGCAGTTAATTATGAATTTGGCATGATGCGTTTAAACGACAAACTACAAGGGCTCGACAAAGCAAAAGATGTTGTTTTTTATTGTGGCTGTTGTTCGTATAAAACTTGTCCTAATATTAAACCTGCTTTTGAAGCTGCTACAAAAGCAGGTTTTAAAAAAGTTTTGATCCTCGATCTTCCTATAGGAATAGATGAAGATTGGGTAAAAAAAGGTTATCCTGTAGAATAAGCTGTTACTTTTTAGCCTCAATTCCTTATATTTACATTAAATGAGGTATATCTTTTTATTCATCCTTACACTACTCTTCGTTGATGTTTCTGCGCAAACTAAAGTTGTGGTTAAAAAAAATACAAAGGACGATCAACCGTTTTACAAAACAAAATCAAGCGATCTTTTCTACATAGGAGTTGAGAACAGATTCTTTATAAAGATCCATCTAAAAAACATGAAGTAACCATAAAAAATGGTTCAATTCACGCTAAGGATACTTCTTCTAAAGATTCTTGCATTTATATAGTGGATGTAAAAAACACAGAGCCAACTTTTATTAATGTAACGGTTAATGGCAAAACATTTACGTCTAAATTCAGAAATCGAAAAATTCCATCTCCTAACCTTTTTATATCTACAAGCCTTCAAAGGATAAAAGGAGGCAATGTTACTGCTAAAGACTTTTCAAAAGCCGAGAGTGTGGTGTTAGATTTATCTGATTTTGATTACGCTTGTGGATTTTACATTATAAATATGGAAATAACTAAGGTAAGTAATGGAGAAAATAAAAGCTATTTACTTACCGATAATAAAATTGGTGATATTACTAAATACTGTGCGCCAGGTGAAATATACATACTTCATAATGTTGTTATTGAATTTTACGCCACAAAAGACCAAAGAAGCATAAACGGAGTTACTTACTTTATTAAGTAATAATTACACCAACGGTTCCTTTTCATGTTCAATTATTCATACTTTTAAAGAGTAAATGAATGTTCAATTACCACTTCAAAACTATTTTGTAAAACTGGAGCCTTTAAAAGCAACAGACTTTGAGAAATTATTTGCCATAGCCCGTGATCCGCTCATTTGGGAACAACATCCGAATAAAGATCGCTACAAACGTGAAGTTTTTGAAGTATTCTTTAAAGGAGCCATAGAATCAACGGGCGCTTACGTCATATATGATGCAAAAACAAATGCAGTAATTGGAAGTTCGCGCTATTACGATCTGAATATTGAAAAGAGCAGCATCACTATTGGATATACATTTTTTGCGCGCTCGCATTGGGGTGGCATATATAACAGGGCTACAAAAGAAGCTATGATGCTTCATGCTTTTGAATACGTTAATGAAGTTAATTTTCACATTGGCGCAGTAAATATCCGTTCGCAAAAAGCCATTGAAAAATTAGGGGCTCAAAAAATTGGTGAAATAGAAATGGCATATTATGGCGAAGCATCCAAATTGAACTTTATTTATTCGATCACAAAACTAAACTGGCAGATCCAAAACAGATGATATGAAAAAAACACTTACACTAATGGCTATTTGCTTAACAATACATTCTAATGCTCAGCAAACAAATACGTGCGTTTGCTGTACAGATAAACACGAACAATTTAATTTTTGGTTAGGTCATTGGGATGTTTACGATACTACCGGTAAAAAAGTTGGCGAAAATCTTATTGAATTCATTGAAGGCGGATGTGGTTTACGCGAGAACTGGACGTCAAATACGCAAACAGGTACCAGTAATAATTATTATGATCCTGCTGATAGCAGTTGGAATCAATTGTGGATAGATAATGTTGGTACAATTCTTAAATTAAAAGGAAATTATTCTAATAACCGAATGACCTTAACCAGCGATCCTGTCAAAGGTATAAAAGTTCCTTTTTATTATAATCAAATCACTTGGGATAAAAATAAAGACGGGACTGTAACTCAAACCTGGGATGTTCGTGGTTCTATGGACCAACTTCTCCAAAGGGCATTCAAAGGAATTTATAAATTGAAACCGAAAACAATTATGTCAGAAAAAGGATCCGCAAATAAATCAACCAAATAAAAATGGAGATCACAAAAGTAAATATTCAGGAAAAACTATCTTTATTTAGCGATCATTGGAATCCACGCATAGCCGGAGAGTTAAATGGCCAACATGTAAAACTCGTTAAATTCCAAGGCGAATTCATC
>Ga0163151_10001698_pt1 | contig 36527 bp, 28 predicted proteins | sample OliLakLV19MP5IB2_FD_145596 | JGI IMG/M metagenome (GOLD analysis project Ga0163151, IMG submission 145596) | Freshwater microbial mat bacterial communities from Lake Vanda, McMurdo Dry Valleys, Antarctica - Oligotrophic Lake LV.19.MP5.IB-2 | ecosystem: Environmental > Aquatic > Freshwater >... | reverse complement strand
GCGCTGACCGATGCGGCACCGCTCGCCGCCTTCTATCGGCAGCACCCCGCTCGGCAGGTGGAGTTCGTACCGGGAGCCGGCCGCGAGGCCCAAACCGCCGCTCAGCTGGTCGGCGATCGACCCGGCTGGGTCATCGTGCCCGCCAATCGCTTTCCCGGCCGGGAAGGTGACGTGATGGCGCAAACGTTTCTCTTCCTCGGAAATCCCGAACATCAGGCCAGCCTCGCCGCCTACCGGCGGATCAACGATGGGGATATTCCACCACCGGTCCTGTATCGTAACGCCTCCCGGAGGGCGGGTCCTGCGCAATGGCAGCACGATCTCCTCATCCGGGTCTGGCGGGCCGGTCCCGTCCGACTCCAGCTCATGAATCCCGGCGCCGTTCCCCTTCGCTATACCATTGCGAGTCCGAACGGCGAGATCGAGGGCGTCATCCCTGCGACGGAAATCAAGATGGCCGAAATCACTTTGCCGGCGGAAACGCTGAACCCCACCACCGTCACCTTCTTCTCACCCGACGGCGTGCTTCACGATCCGGCCCGACCGAGTGTCCGACTCGCCGCGCCCTGATCCCGCCGCCGGATCGTCGGCGAATCGCCTCACGCCAGGCTCATCGCCCGCGCCTGCGCTTTTTCGACAATGGCGAGCAGCGCCGCGAAATCCTCGTCGCGCGTGTGACTATCGATCACAAAATCAAACTTCGAGGCCTCCCGAAGCTCGGCCTCCGCCGTCGCCATCCGACGCTCAATCTCATCCTCGTGATCCTTCGCGCGTTCGCGCATGCGGGAAATCAGCCTCTCCCGATCCACCCGGATAAACACCGTCGTCATTGCCCGATTAAGCCGTGCGTCGGCCTTCGCGACCCGGCGAAAACTGTCCACCCCCTGCACGTCGATGCTCATGATCAAGTTCTGCCCCGCCAGCAACGGCTCAAACACGCTCGCGCTTAACGTACCATAAAGCCGGTCGCGGTGATCACCATGGACGAGCGCCCATTCCATGAACTCGCCAGCCGCCACTTTCCGCTCGAACTCATCCGCCAGGAAAAAATGGTAATGGACACCATTCACTTCCCCGGCGCGGGGCCGCCGGGTCGTGCTGGTGACGACGCGGGAAAAATCGGTCCGTTCCGCCACCAACCGGTCACAAAGCGTGCTCTTGCCGGAACCCGCCGGACCGGCGAGGACAATCAAAACTGAGTTATTGGTAGGCTCGGGCGGACGAGCAGACGGTGCGTGAGCGGACATTCGCGTCGATTCTCAGTACGTGAACGCCACGATCGCGAGCAACAATCCGTACCCGGTTAACGCGCCGCCGACACCGCGTCCGCGGGCGGGCTGCGCCAGCAGCCAGGTGAAGAAATCCCGCAATCGCCAGGGTTGAGCGCCCAGCCAGATCGCGGCACAAATCGCGCCATACACCGCGATCTTGTAGAGCACGATCTGCGGATGATCGAAGTTCATGTACCCTGCATCCAGCAGTGGCATGGCGCCCATCAGGATAACCGTGGCCAGCCCGCGCACCGCCAGGAAGTCCGGAACGCACTTGAACGCGAGGACTGCGATCGCGAGGAATCCAAAAAACAAATACGTGCGATACTCCCCGAAATCCGCCGTCGAGAGATGCCAGATCGCATACAGGAACCAGGCCGCGCCCACGCCGAAAAATAAATAAGCCGCAGCCGCTGATCGCGGAAACGCCTTCAGCATCGCCGCGAATCCGGAATGGTTCATCAGCAGTGGCACCCCCAGCGCAAGCAGCAGCAAACCGGGAATTAATGTGGCTAGGGTGAGGGACATCGGACGGCAGTTGAAACGAAGTGGACGGAAAAGGAAGGCGGGCCTTGAATCGGGAATGACTGATCAGGCGGACAAAGGGGGCAGCATTTCATCGTTATGATTCCACGCCTGCCAGCACCAGCTGACCGTACAGCGTACTCACGGTTGCCCGCTCGATTCGCAATGGCACCAGTTGCCCGATCAGGCGCGGATCCGCATCGAAAATACACACCCGGTTGCCCCGCGTGCGCCCCGTGAATCGCTGTCCGTTCTTGTCCGGGCCTTCCACAAGCACTTCTTCGACCGTGCCCACCAGTGCAGCGGTCCGGCGCAAGGAGTTCTTCTGGAGAATCGAGAGCAACACCTGGTTGCGATGCTCCTTCACCTCGTCCGCGACCTGATCGGCCAACTCAGCGGCCGGCGTGCCGGTGCGGATGCTGTACTTAAACACATACGCCATGTCGTAATTGCAGTCCTCAAATAGCGCGCGCGTCTGCTCGAAATCCTCCTCGGTTTCACCCGGAAAACCCACAATCACATCGGTGGAGAAATACATCTCCGGCTGCGCTACCCGCAGTGCATCCACGATCTCTTTGTAACGCTCGCGGGTATACGGTCGGTTCATCGCGCGGAGAATGCGATTGCTGCCGCTCTGCATCGGCAGGTGAACGTAAGGGCAAAGTTTTGAGAAGCGCGCGTAAGCCGCCACGAGGTCGTCCTTGAAGCCGCGCGGGTGAGGGGAGGTGAAGCGAATCCGCTCGATCCCCTCGATCGCATGCACCCGCTCAATCAGCTGCACGAAAGGCGAAATCCCATCCGTGTGCACGTAATCCCGGCGCCCGTAACTGGTCACAATCTGCCCCAAGAGCGTGATCTCACGCACCCCGCGCCCGGCCAGCGTCCGACACTCCGCTACGATCTCATCCATCGGCCGCGAGCGTTCGTCACCGCGCGTCTTGGGCACGATGCAGAACGCGCAATCCATGTTGCAACCCTGCTGGATCGACACGAAGGCGTTGACCGGTCGGTCCGCGATCATGCTTTCAGCCCCATTGGCCTCTGGAATCAAATGATCCTTGATCGTGTTCTGCGATCCGACCTCTTCCGCGATATCGACGATCGACGCCCCAATCGGCAAACCTGCCTCGCGCGCCGCCCGCAAATTATCCAGGTAGCCCGGGACCTGGTGAAACTTCTGGGTTCCGATGATCAGATCGACGTCCGGAAGCTGATCGAGCAGCGACGCTCCCCGATTTTGCGCCATGCAGCCGAGAATCCCGAGGATGAAATCAGGTTGCTTCTTCTTCCGCTGCTGGAGGTAACCTGCCTTTCCGATCGCCTTCTGTTCCGCCGCGTCGCGCACGCTGCAGGTATTCAACAGCAGAATATCGCAGTCGTTCTCGTCCGCCACGATCCGGTAACCACGACCACGCAGCATCGCCGCGACAGCCTCGCTGTCGCGTTCGTTCATCTGGCACCCGTAGGTTCGAATATGGACGCGGTTCACGTTCGGAAGGGTCCTAGGTAATCGGCGCGGGCCAAGGGTCAAACGGGAAACCGGCCCGGCGGGCCAAGCGGGCGCATCTCCGGGTTGTCGGTCTTCCAAGGTGGCATGGGCATCTTGCCCATGTCTGAGAAATTCCCCAATCCCACGGGCGGGCCGCCCGTGCCACTTCCAAAACACCTTCGCGGCTACCGCCAACCGGCAGATGCGCCCGGTCCAAGCCGCTTCGGGAAAAAGGAGGATCCGGCCGGCCTGGCTCGCGCGGAATCCCCAGGCGTGCTCCGGGCCTGGCGCAACTCCCACCTTGCCCTTTCCTGCACGGCCCCCGGACGCCCAGGAGCAGAAATCACCCTGCCCCGTTTGCTGCCTTCGCATTCCGAAAAAAACCCTGGGTTCCTAACTCGCACGTCAAGGTTTTGATCTGTGATTCCACTCGATCGGCCCGCCGCGCCCCGAGAAAATCGCTTCAGATCCTTTGCGGAGCCGGCGTAAACTCGCATCCTCATGATGGTGCGTTCTTCGACCTTTTTTGTATTCTGCGCTTTGGGCGCTAGCTCTACCGTCGGCGCCGCGCAATCGCCACCGCCACCACCCCCTGCGTCAAACCCTCCGCCATCCGAACTCGCCGTGGAGAGCGAGGAACTGTTTCGCCTGGGCCAGATTCTTTTCGAACGCCTTGCGCCCGCCGAGATCAAGGCCGGGTACGACTTCCCAACGAAAGAACGCTGGGATGCGTTCGTGATCAAATTTCAACGCGCACTTGAGGGCGATTCACTCGAGGAGCTCGCTTCGTGCGCAGCGGAAGGCCGACCGGCAGTGACCGCTTTGCGAATGGTGCCAGGCTACGGCGACCTGGCCGATTGGCTCGAACAACGCATTGATGCCATGGAAGGGGCGCAGCTTGTCACCGGTCAAAAACCGCCCGCCCCGGCCCCCAGGCCCAAATCGCCGACGCGGCCTGGCACGAATGTCACGCCTCCCAAGTCCGGCGTACAGGCGCAACCCGTGCCACATTATGATGTCTGGCTGGCGCGGGTCCGCGACCGGCCGTTGCCGAAGCGCGCCGACGCGTTAATGCCGCGTTTACGCGCGGCGTTCATCGCCGAGGGCGTGCCTCCCGAACTCGCCTGGGTCGCCGAGGCCGAGAGTTCGCTCAACCCGTCTGCTCGTAGTCCCGTGGGGGCAAAGGGTCTCTTTCAATTCATGCCCGAAACCGCAAAAGACATGGGCCTGCGCACGTCCTTGCCGGACGAGCGCACCGATCCCGAGAAATCCGCCCGGGCGGCGGCCCGTTACCTCCGCACTCTGCACGGCCGCTTCGGCAACTGGGCGCTTGCGCTGGCCGCCTATAACGCGGGGCAGGGGCGCGTTGCACGTACGCTCTCGACGCGAAACGCGACCACATTCACGGCCATAGCCGATGCCCTTCCTGCCGAGACCCGGATGTATGTTCCCAAGGTGTGCGCGCTCATCACCGCCCGCACCGGCGTCACCCCCAATCGCATTCCGGCGCCACGCAAATAAAGCCAAGGCGGCTTCGTTCCGAACGGCCTCTGGCCGGTGAGCGCCGGCTCGTCTCCGCCTCGCAGCGGCTAAAACAAACGGTCTTCACTTCGACCGCCCACGGTTAGCTTCAATCGCAGCGGCCGGATGAATTCTCCTTCGTTCGAATGCCGGGGAGTTTTTCGGATGGCCTCGGCGCTATTGCCCCCTTTCCTCTGACGCATGGGATTTTTCGATCGTTTCACCTCGAAGAAGTCGGCTCCGACCCAACCTGCGCCCGCGGCGACGACTGCCCCCGCAGCCACTCCCGCGGTCAACTCCACTCCGCCACCGTCGTCGGTCGTACCCGACGAGACCGCACCGTTCACTCCGGCCATGGCCGTGGCGGCCGCGGTCAAGACTCGCCTCGCCAGCGCCCGCGAGCGGCTCGAAAGCAAGGACCTGCCCGGCGCGATCGCCATCTATGAAGAGTTGCTCGCTGCGTCCGGCGATCGGGCCGATGTGTTGGTGACAGTCTCGGGCGATCTGGGCTCCCACGGCCACCTGAGCTCGATCATCGAACTCGTTGCACCTCGTTACGACGCGGACCGGCACGGCCCCGCCACGGGCCTGAATTTACTGCAGGCTTACCTCGCGGTCCAGAACGCTGAAGCGGCGCAACACATCCTCGACATTCTTTTCGCCCTCAATCGCCCGGAATTGGAGGATCGCCTGCACGGCTTTTCCAACGCCATCGCCGAACTGTTGATTGCCCCTGACAGCCCGTCGCCCGCTGGCACCGGAGCAAGCCCGGCTGGCGTGGCGAAAGTGGGCCTGATCACCTTCAGCAAACCGATCTGGTTCTACGGCCTCGAGCCCCTCGCTGAACAACTGCTCCCGCCCAAGCAAGGCAAACTGCGCCGGATCGCGTTCGCCCAGCTCGCGGTTCCAGGCGGTGCCCCGAAATCTGAAGAGGAAGCCCGCCAACCGGAGTCCGAACTCAGCCGGTTATCTCGCGCCATTCCGCTCTGGTTTGCAGAGACGTTTTATTTTTCGCCGCTCTATACACCTGTAGCCGCAGTCGGGATCATGACGCCCGCCGAAGGCCCAAGTCAGATCATGACCTTCGGCGCGGAATGGACCGTCGAAAACCTGCGCCAGCTCGTGGAATCCACGGAAGGCGGCCTCGATTATATCGTCACCGGGGCACTGAAGTGTACAACCGGCGACTACGAACTCGCGCTCCGCATTTGGGAAGTGAAGTCGTTCCGCGAACGCAAGGTCTTCACCACGCGCTGGACGCCTTCGAGCGTGGATGCGTCGCTCCTGGAGATACACGCCAAGGTTCGCGCCTACATGGAGTGGTCACCCGCCAGTGCCGCCCTGGCCTATACAATTCCCACCCAGCCCCGCGGGTGGCTGGATACGTTGGCTGCGTCGATGAACCTGTTTCTCGTCGGAAAAGCGATTCTCCCCCGCGAGCAACTCGCCCCCGTGGATGACGATCTCCGCGCGGCCGGTCAACGGGCCGCCATGAATGAAGCCGCCTCGCTCGGTTACCTAACGCTCCGGGCTCGCGCTGCTGAACTCGGCACGACGGCCCCCGAAGGCGTAACGCTCGCGCGCTCGCCGTTGGTGGATCAGGCGCTGAAGGTGTTGGCGAAATAGGTCAGCAAATCGGTGCACCCGCACAGCGTTCCGATCCAGCGATCGGAACGTCCCGGACCTGCTTGCATCGGCGAGTCGTGAGCTCGCCTTGATTCGACCCGCAGAAGCGGTCAGGTTGAACCTTTTCATGCATCCGCCGACCTCCGACCTGCGCATCCGTGCTCAAAAACCGCTGATCGCACCCGCCGTGCTCGCCGACGACCTGCCGTTGTCCGACGCCGGGGCGGAACTGGTCGCACGCACGCGTCGTGAAGTGGCGGCTGTTCTCAACGGCAGTGACGACCGACTCCTGGTGGTAGTTGGACCTTGTTCGATTCACGATCCCGCTGCCGCGCTCGAGTACGCGCAACAGCTCCGTACTGTAGTGCCACGGTATGCCGGCGAGCTCCTGATCGTGATGCGCGTTTACTTCGAAAAACCGCGCACGGTCGCGGGCTGGAAAGGCCTGATCAACGATCCGTTTCTCAACGGCAGTTTCCAGATCAACACCGGACTTCGCTTCGCGCGCAAACTGATGCTCGACGTCGTCGATCTCGGCCTGCCCGTCGGTACTGAATTTCTGGATACGACGCTGGGGCAATATTACGCGGACCTCGTGTCATGGGGCGCGATCGGCGCGCGCACGGTGGAAAGCCAGGTGCACCGCGAGCTCGCCTCCGGATTGTCGATGCCGGTCGGCTTCAAGAACCGGACCGATGGTGATCTCCAGGTGGCGATTGATGCGATTCGCTCGGCCGGGCATCCGCATTGGTTTCCGTCGCTGACCCGCGAAGGCGCGCCCGCGGTGATGGGTACGACAGGAAACAACGATGCGCACCTGGTTTTGCGTGGCGGCACGCGGGGGCCGAATTTTTCGGCTGCCGCCGTCCACGAAGCGACGGAGCTGCTGCGGAAAAACGGGCTCCCGCTCCATCTCATGGTCGACTGTTCGCATGCCAACAGCGGCAAAGATCCGAGCCGCCAGCCGGCGGTCGCCGCCGATCTCGCGGCGCAGGTGGCCGGCGGGCAGACGGCCATCGTCGCGGTCATGATCGAAAGCAATTCGCTCGGTGGTGCCCAGAATTATGATACGCGGCCGCTCGTGCCCGGCCGCAGCATCACGGATGCCTGCCTCTCGTGGGAAGAAACGCTGCCCGTGCTCGCCGGCCTCGCCGAAGCCGTGCTCGCCCGCCGACGTTCCGCCCGCCCGGCCTGATCCGTAGTGATACAGACATTCCTGTCTGTCAGATCGAAATGCGCGACTACTCCGCAACACTCGCCAGCTGCCCGCAGCCCGCGGCGATGTCGATGCCACGACGCTGACGCACCGTGCTCGGGACCGCGAACTCGTCCGCGAGGATGCGCTGAAACGCCTTCGCCGCTTCGGTGCGCGAGGGTCCGCCGTCGTATCCAGATGTCGGATTCAAGGGAATCAGGTTAACCTGCGCGGGTAACCCGCGCAACAGCGCCCCGACCGCCCGGGCATCCTCGGCGCTGTCGTTCTTTCCCTCAATCAATGTCCACTCGTAGAAGATGCGCCGGCCCGTCTTCTCGCTGTAAGTCCGACAGGCGGCCATCAATTCATCGAGCGGCCATTTCCGTGCCGCCGGCACCAGCGCGGCGCGACCGGCTTGCGTCGCCGCGTGCAACGAAACGGCGAGATGCAACGCCCGTTTCTCGTCGGCCAGCCGCAGGATTCCGGGCACCACGCCCACCGTGCTCAACGTGATCCGCTCGGCCGCCAGAGCGAGTCCGTTGGAGTCGTGCAGGATGTCGATCGCCTGCATCACCGCTTCATAATTGTGCAGCGGCTCCCCCATGCCCATGAGCACCACGTTGCGGAGGCGAGCGGGAGCATGGGCGGTAACAGCAGCGGGAGTTGCATCCCGGTTGCTCGCGGCCGCGTTCGGCGCGGACCCGCGCAACGCCCGCGCCACGTGCACTGCCTGGGCGACAATCTCACCCGGCGTCAAATGCCGTGTATAGCCCATCTGGCCGGTGGCACAGAAGACGCAGCCCATGGCACAACCGACTTGTGAACTGATGCAGGCCGTCACCCGACCGGTGAAACGCATCAGCACGGTCTCGATGCGTTCGCCATCGCCGAGTGAAAGCAGATACTTGCGGGTAAACCCGTCCGAAGAATCCGTCTTTAGCGCGATCGGGAGAATGCCGAGCATGGCCTCGGCGTTTAGTTTCGCCCGAACCCGGGCTGGAAGCTCCGGCATTGCTTCGACGGAGAAGTTCGATGCGAGCTTCAAGTACAGGTAGCTCCACAAACGCGCGGCATGCACGGTGGGGAATTCCCAACGCACAAAGAGCATCCGGAGCTCCTCGCGCGTCAGATCATAGAGATTGATGGGCGCCCGGTTCACCGCGACGTCGGATCAATGCCGGCCATGCGGCACCGGAGAGGACGCCTCGCGCAACGAGGCGAGCGCATCGTGGACTAACACATCCTGCCGGCGACGCTCGATGAAGAAGCTCACATGTTGAAACCCCAAATCGTCCAGCTGCCGCAAGGCCTGTTCGAAACGATCAGCCACCCGCTGCGGCCGGTGCGCGTCGGCGCCGAGCACAACCGGAATGCCACGCTCGCGCATGAGCGTGAGCATCTGGGGTCCGGGGTTCATCTCCGGCAGTGCTTTGTTGAGGCCACTGGTGTTGAGCTCCATCGCGACCCCGGTCTTCGCGATCCGATCAAGCGCGCGCTCGATGAAGGGCTTGATCCGCGCGAACTGCCAGGCGTGCGGCGCCTCGTTTTTCACCAGATCAGGGTGGGAGAGGGTGTCGTAAAGCCCCGTCTCCGCCGACTGGGCGAGGTGTTCGAAATACGTTTGCTGATACGCGAACATGTCGCCGCTGAAAAACCGCGCTTTATAAAACGTCATCTGCATGTGCACCGAACCAAGCACATGATTTAAGGGCGCGCGTTGATGCAGCTTTTCCGCCCAAACCTCGAGCCCGGGCACAAAATCACTTTCGAGCCCGAGCCGCACATCGACCCGTCCCGCGTACTCTTCCCGCGCCGCCGCAACCGAATCGACGTACTCCTCAAAGTCTTCCGGAGCCATGCGATGCTCGATCCCGAGGTTGTCGGGCAGCGGACCGTGGCAGGTCACAACGATTCCCTTCAACCCGCGCTGTTCCGCCATCGCGGCATAGTCGGACGGCGTTCCCAGAGCGTGTTTGCAGAGTGGAGTGTGGCAGTGTGATTCGTAAAGGATCGGTCGGGCGGACATGGGCATTCGCAGTCTGCACAGCTGGTGGATTCAGACAACCGCCAACTCGGAATCCTCCCGGATCCTTCCGGCGACGATGAGCCGCGCAGTAAGAAGGAGCCGGAAGACGTTGAACGCTGCGGGCTGGGCCGGTTGCGCTGCAACGCGTTGGTGCACGCCGGCCCCGTTCAGAAGAACGTGTAGTATTGCTGGTTGGCCAGGCGTTGGATCAGCAGCGCGAGCTCCATGGCGTGATAATCGCCCCACATTGAAGACTCGCCGCACGGGACTTTCCTCCCCGGAGGAATATGGTCCCAGCCATTCGGCCGATGGTAAACGCTGTGCAGGAGCAGCCCTTGGTGTTTCTTGTTGGTCGAAAGATACGGCTCATCGAAGAGGGTATTCGCGATGGTCAGGCCGGCTTGGAAGTATTTCCGGCCAGCCGCTTTCTCGCCCTTCGAGGTGAGATAATGGCCGAGGCGCAGAAAACCCTGGGCGGCGATCGCGGCGGCGGAACTATCGACCGGCTCGTGCGCGTTGAAGGGATCCGCGTCCTTCTTCGTGTAATCGCCGAGCTTGTGCGTGTTCAGCGCCATGCTGTCCCAATAGGGCACGCCATCGCGAGCCGAGTAGCCATCGATGTAATAATCGCTCGCGGCGCGGGCCGTCTCGAGGAAGAGATCCGTCACGGTGCGACGTCCACCCACCGCATCGAGATCAGCACCGGAAATGGTATCCAAAAACTCGAGCTGCTCCGCGTAACCGCAGATGATCCAGGCGGCCCCGCGCGTCCAGGTGGTGAACGGTGAATAGCCCTGCTGCGAACTGGGACAGCGGAACTGGCCGTCGTTGCGATTGAAGACGGACTCGTGCGCCACCCGCCCGCGGACGTCGTAACTGTCGCGGCCTTCGCCGAAGAAAACATTGAAGCGCGCGGTCGTTGCGGCGTGTTCCACCGCGCGATGGAGCAGGTTGATCGGCTTGTCGCCTTCGCCCATCAGCACGTGCCCGAGTTGGTGCGCAACGACGAGAGAGCGCATCGAGCGAATCGTATCCGCAAAGAGCGACTGCGGACCATTGAACGAATAAACGTAGCCACTGGGTGCCACGCCGGCGCCGGCGGCACTCGCCACGGGCGACCAAGGCTGACGGTAAGCGGTCGTGACGTGACGGGCCGCTTGCACGGCGCCGGAGACCTTCAGGGCAAGCTCGGTGTAATCGAGTTCACCCTGATCCCTGGCGATTTTTCCCTCGAGGATGAGACGCCGCAGATTGCCGTAGGTGGAAACATTGTTGAACCCGTGATCATGCACGCCGACATGCGACACATGGGACGCCATGTGTTTGAGCGTCTTCTCGCGACCGAGCTTCAGCATCGACTCGTCGCCGGTGGCATCGAAGTGCAGAAACGACATGCCGAACTGAAAACCCTGGGTCCACTCGGTCCAGCCCCGCGAGGTGTAGCTGCCCTTGACCGTGAACACCGGCGTGCCCTTGGCCGAATCCCAGACAGCGTCGATCGTGCGGATTTTCTGGCCGGCGAGTTCGAACAGGCGGGCGGTTTTTTTCTGCAGCTTCTGCGGAGTGAGCGTGGTGTTGATCTTCATGGCGCGGGAAAAGCGAAAAGGAAAACCGCGACCTTGCCCGCCTGCACGCAGCGAAACAAGGGGGAAACACGGAGACTCCACGGCCGCATCCGACGTAAAGCCTGCGCTTCCGCAGAGTTGAACGGGAGGACTACGCGGACCACGCCGAACGGCCGAACCGGCCGACGTGTCTGCGCCTGAACGCTCCCGCTCCCCGTCAGCCCGCAAACGTCGCCAGCAGCTCCGCGTAGATCTTCGCGCTGGCGAGCAGCTCCTTCACCTTCGCCCGCTCATCGACGGCATGCGTATCCTCTCCACCTGGACCGTATCCCAGCGTTGGAATCTTCAGATGGTGGGAGAAAAAATGCATGTCGTTGAACCCGGTCGACACGTTGAAGCCCGTCTTCTGCCGTCGTACCCGTGTGACGCACCCGGCCATCGCATCGAAAAACGGATGTGTCGGCTCGGAGAAGCACGAGTAGTTCTCCGAGATCTTCCGGATGTTCATCGCGCACCTCGGAATGCGTGAGGCCGCCGCGCGTAGAAAAGCCCGCAGCTCGCGTTCAGCCTCCGCGTGCTTCTCGATCGGCAACACGCGCCGATCAATCGTGAAGCTCGCATGCGCGGGAACGGTGTTGATTTTGGCCCCTTCGCCGCAGTGAAACACGCCACCGACATTGATCGTCGGCTGCATCGTCTTGCCTTCCGGCGTTTGCCAGACGCGTTTAGCCAGAGTGTCCTTGTAAACTTCAAGTTCGCGCACGAGCGCGGCCATTTTCTCGAGGGCGTTGGTGCCGCGATGCGGAAGCGAGCCATGCGCGGATTTTCCATGAATGATCACCTCGAGCCAGATCGTGCCATTGTGGCCGCAACACACCGTGCGACCTTCGCCACCTTCCATCACAATTGCGTAGTCGGGTCGCACCGGCGCATTCGCCACCAACCAGCCCGTGCCGAGAATGGAATCGGTCTCTTCGTCGGCCGTGAACGACACCTCCACATTCATCCGCGGCTTCGTCCCGGTCGCGCGCAAAGCCTGCAGCGCCAGCAGAAGGCTCGCGATCGAGCCCTTCATGTCCGCCGTGCCGCGTCCATAGATCCAACCGCGATCGACAGTCCCGCTAAACGCCGAGGTGTGTTTCCACCGGCCGGAAACGGGGACGACATCATAGTGCGCGTTAAAGTGAACGGTCTTCCGGGCACCGCGAACCGCCAGGCGCCCCAGCACATTGTAGCGCGGAAACGCGTGCTGCTCGACTGGAAGCGCCCTCCGCATGTCAGCCGCCGAGACCGTGAAGCGACGGCTCACCAGACCCACCATCTCCAACTCGTTCCGCAGCCAATCCGTGATCGGCGCATAGTTCTCACCGGGCGGATTCACGGTCGAAATTCCGACCAGGTGCTGTAAACGCTGGAGAAGCTCGTGAGGGTTGCGATCGATGAATTCGGCAGGAGTCACGCGGGCGGAGCGTGGCGCTTCAGCCGCGGAACACACGGAAAATTGGTGATGAATCCGTCGGGAAGGGAGACGTTGCTCGGCTCATTCCAGCCCGACGCCCCGTTGCTGAGCTGAACCCGAGAGCGGCTTCTGCCACCAATTGAGCAACCGTCCAAAGGACCACGCGCCTGCTCGATTGGATCCAGAAAGCAGGATTTGTTCCGCGAAGGAATGATTAGGGAATAAAAAGGCACTTGCCCACAGGTTATTCACAGTCGTCCCCGAAAAGGGCCTCTTTAGGCTCCGCCGCGCAGGCGAGCAGGCGAGCGTCCAACCCGACGCGCCAGAGAGTGGTGGACATCATTCAAGCTCTGGCCGGACGACCTTGAGCAGCCGGCACCACGTATTGCGGCCTGGACCACCTGCCGGCACGCAGGGATAAGCAACCCGCAGGAAGGTTCTTCGCACCTTTCAGCGGATAAACGCGAAGCAGGTACGCATCGGAATTGAACAGAAGGTAACGAAGAAAACGAAGGGGGGCGCCAGGAAGATGGGATCTTCGTTTCCTCCGTTACCTTCTGTTCATTCTTCTGTGCTCACCGGAAACCGCGAGGAACCCGTATGAACCGGTTATTTACTTGTAGGTAAGGCAGCCCCGCATAGTTCTCTTGCACCTCCAGCGCGATCCACTTCCCAGTGGGAGGCGCTGGCTTACCTAACGCATCTTACCCTCTGCGCATTCGCTGCGCGTGTCGCTATCCGTCGGCAAAGACGGGGTGTGCGCGCAACTCGCGACTTATCAGCTATGAAACTCCTCCACCGTTACGCGACGGCCCTGCCCCGTCTCATCATCACCGGCTGCGGCCTCGTGCTCGCTTCACTCGCCCTCGCGCAAGCGCCGGCAACCGGTATCATCGAAGGCCGCGTGTTCGATCCGCGGCGCGGCGAATACCTGGAAAAAGCCCGTCTGACCGTAGACGACGGCGGGGCGGAAGCCCTGACCGACGGCACCGGCCAATACCGCATCACAAATATCCCCGCGGGCACGATCAAGCTCGTCGTTTTCTACACCGGGCTTGGTTCACAGACGGAGGTTGTGACAGTTCTGGCCGGCCAGACCGTACAACGTGACATCACCTTGGTCGGTGGCGGCAAAGTGGCAGGCTCGCCCGGAGACGTGGTGCAGCTCGATAAATTCGTGATCAGCTCATCCAGGGAAATGGAAGGAGCGGCCATCGCGATCAACGAGCAGCGTTTCGCGCGTAACATCACAAACGTCGTTTCGGCCGACGAATTTGGCACGATCGCGGATGGCAGCATCGGCGAGTTCATGAAATTCCTGCCCGGCATCACGAGCGATTACACCGGCGGCGACGCGCGACGGTTTTCGATCAATGGCGTGCCCGCCGACAACGTCCCAATCTCAATGGGTGGTTTCGAGATGGCCAGCGCAGCCGGCGGCGGTACGCGTCGCGCGGTCGAACTCGATCAAGTGTCGATCAACAACATCTCCCGCGTGGAGATCAACCGTTCGCCGACGCCGGATACTCCGGGTGCGGCACTGGCCGGCTCGGTGAACTTCGTGCCAAGAAGCGCGTTCGAGCGCAGCAAGCCGATCTATTCCTACAATGTACAGTGGATGTTCAAGCATGCCGAACGCGCCTTTCACAAGACACCGGGACCGCGCTGGGGTGAGTATACGCGCAAGGTAAACCCCGGCTTCGATCTTTCCGCCGTCGTACCCGTCAACAAGAACTTTGGTTTCAGCGTTTCGGCCGGGTACTCCCTTCAATACACTCCGCAACCCAACACCGCGATGCAATGGCGCGGCGCTCACACTGTCACCAATCAATCGGCCACCGCCACTCCGACCGGCACGGGCACTTGGTTTCCCGATACGACGCCGGCCAATCCCTATCTGACCACCTTCTCCTGGCGCGACAGCGGCAAGCACACGACCCGGCATTCGTTCGCCACCACGATAGACTGGCGCCCGGGCCGTCATGATCGGCTCACGTTTGGCTTCCAATACGGCATGCTGAAAGAGAACTTCGCCACCCGCACGCAGACCTTCACCATCAACCGGGTGTCTCCGGACAACTGGGGCCCGACCCACACGTGGGGCCAGATGGCCTCCTTTCCCGACACGGGAACGATCCCCAATACCGGTCAGATGACCCTCTCCAATGGCGGTCGTATCCGCCCGGGCCGGACGATCTCTCCCTCCCTCCGCTGGATGCACGACGGGCCAGTCTGGAAATCGGACTCGGGTGTAGCCTACAGCACCTCGCGTATCCACTATCAGGATGTTGATCTCGGTGCCTTCAACGGCATGACCGCCCGGCGCGACAACGTCTCGATTCGTTTCGACGATATTTTTTATCTGCGCCCAGGAAAGATCACGGTCCTTGATTATAACGGCAACCAGATCGATCCGTCCGATCTGGATAACTACTCGCTTATCTCGGCGAACAGCACCCGGCAGAAAACCTACGACACCGTCAGGCAGGCGTATGCGAATCTGCGGCGGGCCTTCGACGTCCGCGGCGTGCCGGTGACGCTCAAGGTGGGCGCGGACCTCCGCGACAAGGTCCGCGATCTCCGCGGGCCGGGCGGAAATAACGAGACCTACACCTATGTCGGTCCGGATGGCCGCGCGAGCTCGATCCCGTTCACCCAGGCGGGACTCGCCAACGACGACAGCCCGGCGCGTTTCCTCGATGAAGCGTTTTCGCAACGCATCCCGGATTTCGGCATGCCGAAACAGGAGCAGGTGGACAACAAAAAGCTCTGGTCGGACTATCAAACGAATCCGGCGAACTGGACGCGCAACGCGAATAACGACTACCTTGCGACCACGAGATTTTCGCGTCGGGCCAACGAGGTTATTTCCTCAGCGTTCTTTCGCGCCGATACGTCGCTGCTCCGGAACCGGATGAAGATCGTGGCCGGCCTGCGAGCCGAGCAGACGAATATCAAGGCCGAAGGCCCGCTCACCGATCCCACGGGCGCGTATCAACGGAACGCCAGCGGCAACGTCATCCGCAACGCGGCCGGACAGCCGCAATTGATCGTGCCGACCAACGCCGGTTTGCCTTACTCGGAGCTCACCGTGTTCGACCGCGGCTATAAGGCCACGAAGGAATACCTGCGGCTCTTCCCCAGTCTGAACGTCAGCTATAATGTTTTCGAAAACCTGATCGGTCGCGTCGCCTATTACCAGACGGTCGGTCGTCCCGACTTCAACCAATACGCCGGCGGCCTGACGCTCCCGAACACGGAAGTAGTAAATCCGAACGATCGTATCACGGTCAACAACGTGTCGATCAAAGCGTGGCAGGCGGAGACCTATATGGGGCGCCTTGAATACTACTTCGGCAAAGTCGGACAGCTCTCGGTCGCCTACTTCATGCGCGATTACGACAATATGTTCGGCAACGTGACCACCCCCGTGACCTCGGAGTTTCTCGCCGCCTTCGGCCTCGACGAGGAAACCTACGGCATCTATCAGGTCGTCACGCAATTCAACGTCGGTGATCCGATCCGGATGAAAGGACTCGAGATCGATTACCGCCAGGCCCTCACGTTTCTCCCGAATTGGGCGCGGGGCGTGCAGTTCTCCGCCAACTACAGCTCCCAGCGGGCCAGGAACTCCTTTAGCTACTTCCAGGACATGAATCCATTCACGATCAACTGGGGCCTGAGCCTCACGCGGCCAAAGTTCAACCTCCGGATCAACGAGAACTACCGCGGCATTCAACGGCGCGCGGCCGTCGTCGGGCGCGGCATTCAGGAGGGCACGTACAACTACAATCCGAAGCGGCTCTATATTGATGTCAGTGGCGAGTATTATATCCGGCGCTCCCTCGGCGTCTTCCTCAGCGTTCGCAATATTGGTAACGCCACAGAGGACACGAAGATCTACGGAGCGGAAACGCCGCGATACGCGCACTTCCGCCAGCGGAGTGGTTATTCTTCCCTGTGGACCTTCGGTGTGAAGGGCTCGTTCTAGAGTCAGCCAGCAGGTTTGCGCAATTCGAGCTTGGTGATATGCAGAGGATTGATGTGCGTGATTGAGCCATTGTCATGCTCAAGCTCGATTCGACGCAGCAGGCGCGTGACGGTGCAGTGGTCGCGCGTCGGAATTTCGTAACGGGCGCCATCGGAAAGCATGATCGCAAACGGCTGAAACTCGCGCTCGTCGAGCCGTGCCATGATTTCGGTGACGATGGTCGTAGTCGGATCGGGCATGCGGAAACCATGGCAGCCTACGGAGGTTTCTCAAGCCATTACCCGCCCCGGTTCAGGGGTCGCGGTTTGGCTTTTTCAGCGTCTTGGGCACGGCGCGGCGTGAAAAACGCGGCAGACCGGGCCCATCCGGACGGAGCGCCGTTTCTCGCTCACGTCATCAGAATCCGGATATGCCACAGGTTGTCCGGTGATTACGTTGCTGGTTCCCCAGAGCCGGTGACCGGCTGCTTAACCCGTCGAACGTGCTCAAAAAGACTCGCCTAGGTCATGTTTGTTATATCAAACATGACTTAATGGACTCTCTCGCCGCCCTTCTTCGAATTCGCCAGTCTCAAGGATTGAGCCAAGAGCAACTCGCGTCCCGCTTGGGAGTATCGTTCGCCACGGTGAACCGTTGGGAGGGTGGCAAATCGTCGCCGCAACGCGCACAACGGGAAGCCATCGCCAAACTCGCCGAAGAACTCGACACCAACGCCGATTCTTCGGAGTCGCCGACTGCTGCTGCGAGCTCCTTCGCTTCGAAACCGCGCCGGGGGCTCCAGCGCAGCGCGGTCCTCGGCAATAAGTCCATGGAGCAGATGCTTTGGGATGCCGCCTGCGCCATCCGCGGCGAAAAAGACGCGCCCAAGTTTAAAGACTACCTCCTGCCTCTCGTCTTTCTCAAACGCCTTTCCGACGTGTTCGACGACGAAGTTGCCCGTCTCACTCAGACGTATGGCGATGCTGAGACCGCCACCACCTTGATCGAAGCCGACCACAGTTGAGCGCTTCTACCTTCCGCCCGAAGCCCGCTGGCCGGTCCTCTCCGGCCGTGCGCCGTTCGCTTGGCCCGAAGGCAAGAAACCTGCCAGCCTCGGTGAACACGTTACCACCGCGACCCGCGCCGTTGCCCGCCAGAATACCCAGCTCCTCGGCATTATCGACCAGGTCGACTTCAACCACGTCGGCGCCGGTGGCGAACGCGAGATCAGCGACTCCGCTCTACGCGGCGTCATCGAGATCCTCTCCGATCCCCGCTACCGCCTCGGCCTTAAAGACGTCGAGCCCGACTTCCTCGGCCGCTGCTACGAATACCTTCTGCGCAAATTCGCCGAGGGCGCGGGCCAGAGTGCCGGCGAATTTTTCACGCCCACCGAGGTCGGTTTCCTCATGGCGGAAATTCTTCAGCCCCGCCCCCGCGAGGACGCCTATGACTACGCCTGCGGTTCCGCCGGGTTGCTGATCAAGCTCCAGCTCGTCGCCGAGAAACTCGATCCCGTCGCCAAAAAACTTCCCCTCCGCCTCCACGGTCAAGAGCTGCAAGGCTCCAGCTACGCCATTGCGTGGATGAACGTCATCATCCATGATCTGCAAGCTGAGATCGTGCGCGGCGACTCGATGCGCAACCCGAAGTTTCGCGCCACGGATGGCACCCGCCTGCGCCAATTCCCGTTAATCATCGCCAACCCGATGTGGAACCAAACCTTCGATCCCGACGTGTTTGAGAACGACGGCTTCGACCGTTTCGAGCGCCAGGGCGGCAACACGTCCGGCAAAGGTGATTGGGCGTGGCTGCAACACACGGCGGCCTGCCTCGCCGACGGCGGACGAGCGGCCATCGTGCTCGACACGGGTGCGGTTTCGCGCGGCTCCGGCAGCAAAAACGAGGACAAGGAGCGCGCCCTCCGAAAATGGTTCGTGGAGCAGGACCTGATCGACGGCGTCGTGCTCCTGCCCGACAACCTCTTCTACAACACCACCGCCCCCGGCGTGATCATCTTCCTCCGTCGCGGAAAACCGAAGGACCGACGCGGCCGCATCACCCTCGTCAACGCCGCCGGAGAGGCGAAGAAGGGGACGCCGAAAAATTATCTGCCGCCTGAGGCCGCGCAAAAAATCGCTGCTGCTTACCATGCCGGCACCGACGTGCCCGGCTTCGTCAAAACCATCACAACCGCCGAAGCCGCCGCCAACGACTACAACCTGAGCCCGAGTCGGTTCGTGGCTGCGGAGGTCACGAACACCTCTCGCACGCTAGACTTAATCATCGCCGAGCTTGCCGCCTTGGAAGCCAAAGGCTCCGAGCTTTCGAGATTGCTGCTGCCTGTTTTGGAAAAACTGAAAGCCACCAAATGAAAGCCTACCGTCTCTCCGATCAAAACGTCTTTCGGACGCTCAACGGACTATGGACCGGCAAAAAAGAGCCTTTGGAGGAAGCCTGCGTTCTGCGGAATACCAACTTTGGCCTCGATGGAATTTTGGACCCAAGTGACGTGGCGAAACTTCAGGTGGAGAGGCGCCATCTCGATAAGCGTCAGCTCGAACGCGGAGACATCATTTTGGAGCGTTCGGGCGGGAGTCCAAAGCAGCCCGTCGGGCGCGTCGCATTTTTCGATTTGGTTTCATCGGAGCCGTTTTCGTTCAGCAATTTCACGTCGGCGCTTCGAGTGCTTGATCGCTCCTTGTTTGATCCACGCTTCGTTCACTACTTCCTTTTGGATTTCTACTTCGAGGGTGGAACGAAACCGCTTCAGAGCAATACGACCGGCCTGCGAAATCTGAATTTTGACTCCTATCTGCAAACCGAGGTGCCGTGCCCGCCCCTCGCCGAGCAACGGAAGATCGCGGCGGTGTTGGGGAAGGTGCAGGCGGCGGTGGCGGTGGAGGGCGACCTTGTGCGGGTGGCGCGCGAACTCAAGCAAGCCGCCCTCCGTCAGCTCTGCACCCGTGGCCTCCGCGGCGAACCCCGAAAACAAACCGCCCTCGGCCCCGTCCCCGAAAGCTGGGAGGTCGCGCAAGCAGGATCACTCTGCCACTTCTCCTCTGGCGGAACACCTGATCGAGGAAATCCGACCTACTGGACGGGAGGAACCATTCCGTGGGTTAAGACCGGAGAGGTGAATTACAGGACGATTTCCGAAGTCGAAGAATGCATCACCGAACTCGGCTTAAAGAACTCAGCGGCGAAGCTTCTGCCAGCGAGCACACTCGTAATGGCGATGTATGGCCAGGGGGTCACTCGCGGTCGAGTCGCTCGACTCGGAATCGCCGCGACCACCAACCAAGCCTGTGCCGCTATCGCACCTCGTGCAGACTCCGGTATCTCAACTGATTTCCTCTATCATTTCTTCGAGTTCAACTACGAGTATCTGCGCTCGCTCGGGCATGGCGCCAACCAGAAGAACTTAAATTTGGAAATCATCCGGCAGGTCTCGGTTCCAATTCCACCGGAAGCCGAGCAACGCGAAATCGCCGCCCTGCTCGCGACGCTGGACGCGAAGATCGCGCACCACGAGGCGAGGCAGGGGTTGTTGCGAGAGCTTTTCCGCACGTTGCTGCACGACCTCCTCACCGCCCGCCGTCGCGTCACGTCGCTCTACCTCGCCGACCTTTCGATTGCTCCATGAACAGTCGGCGACAATTTCCTCTTTATAAAAATTACTTGCGGAGAGACCGCGAGTGGGTCGATGTTACTGGCAACATACCCGTCACGCCTCGGGTGATCGCTCGCAAGAATGGTCATACTGCGCACCAGGACGGGTGCTTTGTTTTTGGGAGGTCGAGGTGAAGTTCACGAAACCGCCCCTGACCGTTGAGCAGCAACTCGCGAAATTACGCGGGCGCGGATTGGAAATTGGCGATGAGCCAACAGCCCTATGGGCCCTGCGCCGTTTGGGGTACTATCGTCTCGCCGCGTACACTCTTCCTTTTCAGCAGGACCGTCTTCCCGACAAGCCCTTTCACACCGGCGCTACGCTGTGTCAGGTGCTGGCGCTTTATACTTTCGATCGGGAGTTACGACTGCTCGTGCTCGATGCCGTCGAGCGGGTCGAGGTCGTCCTGCGCACCAGCATGGTCTATCATCTGAGTCTGGCTCACGGTGCTCACTGGTTTATGGATACGGGCTTGTTCTCAACAAGCTTCGATCACTCCCGGTTCATTTCCCTCATCGAGGAAGAAATGGAACTGTCGCCAAAAGGCAGTAAACCCAATCGAGTCCATGCCGAAGTCTTCATCAACCACTACTACCGGAAATATGGCGACCCGCGTCTGCCGCCCGCGTGGATGGTGGCGGAGACCCTCTCACTCGGCACGCTCTCCCGTCTTTATTCGAGTCTGAAATGTCCGAAGTCCCGCCAAACCATCGCTACTGCGTTCGGGTACAATGAAGCCATCCTTGGTCCCTGGCTCCACACCTTAACCTACGTTCGCAATCTCTGCGCCCACCACGCACGATTGTGGAATCGGCAGTTTGTCATCAAGGCGCAGATTCCGAAGCGCCACGCCAGGAGGATTCCCGTCAACGACCGCTTTTACGCGGTGGCATATATTCTCGCCGATCTGCTGGCGACAGTCGAATCACGCAGCCGCTGGCGTTTTCGGCTGCGTGAGTTGATTGAAAACCATCCCGAAGCAAATCGCCCGGCGATGGGATTTCCGGGTGACTGGAAAAACCAACCCCTCTGGCAAGACGAACTGCCCGATGCCGCGACTCGAGCGGGTTAGCCTCTTCAAGCGAATGTTGGTCTTCATCGATGAATCCGGCGACCCGGGAATGCCTCCCGGCAACGGGGCTTCCGCGTTCTTTACCGTCACCCTCGTCGTCTTCGAGGATCGTGAGGAAGCGGCAGCGGTGGAACAACGGATCGAATTGCTGAAGCGCGAACTCAATCTGCCGGCAGGCTTCGAGTTTCATTTCAGCAAACTCAAATCCACCTGGCGCGAAGCGTTCCTGCGCGCCGTGGCTCCCTACGAGTGGTTTTATTTCTCGATCGTCCTGAACAAGGCCAAGCTGACGGGAAAGGGTTTTCAGTTCCCGGATCCATTCTACAAATACACCTGTGGTCTCGTCTTCCAGAATGCAAAACCCCATCTGAATGACGCGATCGTAGTAATCGATGGCAGCGGCGGGCGGGAATTTCGCACCCAACTCAGCACCTATCTGCGCAAACGGGTGAATGACGGAGGGGGCGGCCCCAGACTCATTCGCAAGGTCAAGCTGCAAGACTCGAAGCGTAATTCGCTTCTCCAACTCGCTGACATGGTCTGCGGCACAATCGCCCGTGGTTACACCTCTCCGGACGACAAAAGCTGTTACCGAAATCTCATTTCCCATCGGGAAATGCAGGTTCAATTCTGGCCAAAATGAAAATCCCCCCGACCTATCCTTGCGGAAAGAGAACCATACGGAGCCGGTTCGGTCTGGGGGGCAATTCCACGGTGAACATCGACTCATCCTCGGTGGAAATCAAGTTTCGATTCCAGGGGGAGAGGGATTCGAACCCTCGGCCGTGGCCAGTTCCGCTTTCTCCATGACCAACCTCGCCCTCGAAGCTGCCACCGTGCAGTTCCCGCTTATCCGTCACGCAGTCGACGCGGGATGGACGTTTGTGTCTGAAGCCGAGGCGCTGGTGCAGCGCGGCGGTGAGAGCGGATTATTTTTCGATCAGGAATTACGCGCTGCACTCTTGCGCTTGAATCCGGCGGTCGTGACGCCGGAGAACGTGGCGGCGGTCATCGCGGAAATCGAAGCCGCGCCGCCCACGATCGAGGGCAACAAACAGCTGCTCGAATGGCTACGCGGCCAGCGCACCGTTTTCGTCGCCAGCGAAAAACGATCGCGGAACGTGCGGTTGATTGACTTCGCCGATCCGATTGGACCGGGGCGCAACCGCTTTCAAGTCACCGTCGAATGGGCTTTTCGCCAGCAATGGAAAAAGGGCAACCGGCCCGATGTCGTGTTTCTCATCAACGGCGTGCCGGTTGCGCTCGTCGAATGCAAAAATCCCAAGCTCAAAGGAGCGATGGAAAAGGCACTCGTGCAGCTCAGGCGCTATGAGAAGGAAACGCCTGAGATGCTGGTGGCTCCCCAGGTCTTCAACCTCACGCACCTGATCGAGTATTTCTACGGCGTCACGTGGAGCACGGAGCGAAAGGGAGTTTTCAACTGGCGGCATGATTTCGCTTCGGTGCAGACGGGCACCACGGGGGAATATGTGCAGAAAGAAAAAATTCCGCCGCACACCAGCGATGGCGAGATTGCAGGCGAGTCCCTGCCTTTTGCGGCTGAAGGCCCGGGCGCCGCCCGACCGACCAGCTACGGCGAGCAAGTGCGGACGTTCTTCGATCGAGAGCGTTTTCTCACCCTGTTGCGCGAGTGGATTCTGTTTTTCACGAAGGACGACGAACTCAAAAAAACGGTACTACGCCAGCATCAGACCCGCGCCGTCGTAAAAGTTGTCACCCGTTGTCTCGACCCACAAAAAACCCGTGGCCTCGTTTGGCACACCCAAGGCTCGGGGAAGACATTTACCATGATCACCGCCGCCCGGCTGCTGCTCACCGGGATGGAGGCCGCGACCGCACCGACCGTGTTGCTCGTGGTGGATCGCAACGAGCTGGAGGGTCAGCTTGCCGGTTGGGTGGACCGTTTGCTGGGTGAGATCAGCCAGGCAGGAATAGCCGTGGAGAAGGCTTACCGCCGCGACCGACTGCGCGAACTGTTGGCGGCGGATTTTCGCGGGCTGATCATCACGATGATCCACAAATTTGACGGGATGCCTGCACGCATCACCACGCGAAAGGATTTTTTTGTGCTGATCGACGAGGCGCATCGTTCAACCGGCGGCGATCTCGGCAACTACCTGATGGGCGCGCTACCCGAAGCGACCTTCATCGGATTCACTGGCACTCCGATCGCGAAGACCGAGAAAGGCGAAGGCACGTTCAAAACGTTCGGCCTGCAGGATGCCGATGGCTATCTCGACAAGTATCCTATCGCCGAGTCGATCCGCGACCGTACTACCCTCAAGCTCCGGCACAGTCTCGCGCCCAGCGAGCTCGTGTTGGATGAACAATTGCTGGAAGCAGAATTTCTGGCATTAGCCGAAACGGAAGGAGTTTCGGACATCGCCGACCTCAACCGCGCGCTGGATCGCGCGGTAAACCTGAAAACTTTTCTCAAAGCTGATCACCGCGTCGCCCAAGTGGCGGCGTTTGTCGCGAAACATTTTCAGGAAAACGTGGAGCCACTCGGCTACAAAGCCTTCCTCGTGGCGGTGGATCGCGAGGCCTGCGCGAAATACAAGAAAGCGCTCGACGATCATTTGCCGCCAGAATGGTCCCAGGTCGTTTACACGAAAAGCCCCAACGATGGGGTCGAACGCCCTCTCGTGGCGGAATTGCAACTCGACGACGTAGCCGAGAAGTCCGTGCGCAAAACATTTCCCAAGTCCGGCACGCAGCCAAAGATCCTCATCGTCACGGACAAACTCCTTACGGGCTATGACGCGCCGATCCTCTATTGCATGTATCTCGACAAGCCGATGCGTGACCACGTGCTGCTTCAAGCGGTGGCGCGCGTGAATCGTCCCTACGAGGATGCGAACGGGGTCGAAAAACCGTGCGGTCTCATCATCGATTTCGTGGGCATCCTGAAGGATTTAAAAAAGGCGCTGGCCTTCGACTCCGAGGACTACAGCGGCGTGATCGAAGGGCTCGATGTGCTTTTGGCTCGTTTCCGTGAGCTGATGAGTGGACCGGCCTTGCGTTATTTGCCGAAAAGTTCGGGCAACGATCGCGATGTGCAGCTCGAAAACCTACTCTACGAAACGTTGTTTCGGAAAGAGGCGCGAGAGATCTTCACCGAGTTGTTCAAGGAAGTCGAAACGATCTACGAAATCATCTCACCCGATCCGGCACTGGCTGACTATATCGCGCCCTACAACCGACTGGCCGATCTATATGCCATGATGCAGGCGGCCTATGGGCACGCGACGAGCTTGGTGGGCGGGTTGGCCAACAAGACCGCCGCTCTTGTACAGGAAAATGCCACCGCTCACGGTCTGGACCGGCTGGCGAAGACGGTGGAATTCGACGAAGCCGCGCTGGCTGCGTTGCGCGTACGCAAGGGTCCGGACGAGGAGAAAGTCATCAACCTTGTCCGCAGCCTGCAGCAGGACGACACCAAGACAGAGCCCCACCTTATCTCCATCTCTGAACGAGCCGCCTCGGTCATGGAGGCTCTCGACGAACGTCAAGCGTCCACGCAACAGGCCCTCGAGCAGCTCGACGCACTTATGGCAGAACGCATCGCCGCAGAGCGGGACAGAGCCGCCAGTGGCCTCGCGGCCGGTCCCTTCGGTGTCTTCTGGGAGCTTAAACGTGAGGGCTATCCCGAGGACCGGGCCAAGGCGCTCGCGCTGGAGATTGAGGAAGCCTACGTGCGATTCCCAAATGCGAGCGCCAATGCTGACGAACTTCGTCAGCTCAAGGCGGAGATATACAAAGTTCTCCTCAAACTTGTGGGCGGGAAAAAAATGATCGACCTGGCCGATAAGGTAATGCGTGCGCGTCCGTCATGAGCAGGGGTGCCCTGCTAACTCCGATGGAAGAATTCCGACGCCGAGTGGACCGATGGTCTGCACGGTTACGTGCGACTCCACGGAGAATCATGGTCATGCGCATGACGCGCAAGTGGGCCTCGTGTTCTGCGCGCGGCCGTATCTGCTTTGCGCATGACCTGCTCGAGCTTTCCGAGCGTCAACAGGACTACGTGATTGTGCATGAACTCCTGCATCTTCGTCATCCCAATCACGGCAAGGTTTTCACCGCGCTATGTCGGGCTCATTTGAAGCGACCGATGCCTCCGCCGAAGTTTCGGCGCTCGGCCGGATCAAGCAAGGGCACCACAAAGGTCAATGGGCCCAACCCCTCTGCACGTCCGATGGCGCGAAGCTGACTCCGGCCGGCTGTGCTGGGCGGATCCAACCGCGTGAAATCCGTTGGCACCGCAGCCAAACCGATTACGCCCGGCGACGGACCGAATAAGTGTCCTGCGATGCTGCCGTCCGGAGACGATCGTGTTCCGCTCCGTCCGGCGCAACCTGGCGTTAAACGAGGGTAACACTCGAATCCTAACTTCTTTGATATTAGGATTAAATTAAGGTTTTCGCCCGACAAAAAAAGCGCGGTCCGAAGACCGCGCCTGGGAAAACGAACGGGGACGGGCGGCGAAGGCAGTCTTACACCTCAATCTGCGGACGGTCCTTCTCGGGCCAGTCGATGTGAAAGAACTTACCGCGCGGCTGATCGGTGCGCTCGTAGGTGTGCGCGCCGAAGAAGTCGCGTTGACCCTGCAGGAGATTCGCCGGCAGCCGGGCCGAGCGGTATCCATCATAGTAGGACAACGAGGTGCTGAAGGTCGGGATCGGGACGCCGCACTCCGCCGCGATCGCGATGACCTTGCGCCAGTTTTCCTGGGCCTGCTGGACGGTCTTGTTAAAGTAGGGGTCGAGCAGGAGATTCGCCAGATCGGGTTTCCGGGCATAGGCCTCGGTGATCTTCTGCAGGAACACCGCGCGGATGATACAACCGCCACGCCAGATCTGGGCAATCTGACCGAAGTTGAGCTTCCACTTGTACTCCTTCTGCGCCTCGCGCATCAGCTGGAAACCTTGCGCGTACGAGCAGATCTTCGAGCAATACAGCGCGTCGTGAATCGCCGCGATCAGCGCTTTCTTCGAGCCTTTATACTTCGCTTTAGGTCCTTTCAGGATCTTGGAGGCGGCAACGCGCTCTTCCTTGATCGCGCTCAAACAGCGGGCGAACACCGCTTCGGAAATCGTCGGAGCCGGCACGCCCATGTCGAGGGCGTTGACCGACGTCCACTTGCCCGTGCCTTTCTGGCCGGCGGTATCGAGGACGATATCAACGAAGGGTTTCTTCGTGATCGGGTCCTTTTGCTTCAAAATGTCCGCGGTGATCTCGATCAGGAAGCTGCCAAGCATGCCTTCGTTCCACTCGGAGAAGATCGCTCCCATTTCCGCCGGCTTCAGGCCCAGCAGATCCTTCATCAAGGCATAGGCCTCACAAATCATCTGCATGTCACCGTATTCGATGCCATTGTGCACCATCTTCACGTAGTGGCCGGCTCCGTTCTCGCCGATGTAGGCGGCGCACGGAACGCCGCCCTTGATCGGTTTGCCCGGAGACGCACCCGTCAACGGCTGGCCGGTCTTCTTGTCCACTTTCGCCGCAATCGCATTCCAGATTGGCGCAAGCTCCTTGTAGGCCGCCTTGTCACCACCGGGCATCAGCGACGGACCGAAACGGGCACCTTCTTCACCACCGGAAACACCGGAACCGATAAAACGCAGACCCTTTTCCTTCAGCGCCTTTTCGCGACGAATGGTGTCGGTCCAAAGCGCGTTGCCGCCATCGATAATGATGTCATTGGCTTCGAGCAGGGGCACCAAGCCCTCGATCACGGCGTCGGTCGCTTTGCCGGCCTGAATAAGGATCACCATCTTGCGGGGCTTCGCCAAAGACTGGACGAATTCCTCCAAGGTTTTCGTGCCGACGACCCCGCCGGGGGTATTCGGATTTTCGGCGACGAACTTATCGGTCTTCTCCGTCGTGCGGTTGTAAACCGAGATTTGGAAGCCGTGGTCGGCGATGTTGAGAGCGAGATTCTGACCCATCACGGCGAGCCCGATGAGTCCAATGTCCGAATGCGTTTTGGCCATGGCGTAAAGAGAGGAAAGCCGAGAACTACCGTAACCCCCGGGAAAACCAATTCGATTCTACCGGCACGTTCATAAAAATGACGGCTGCCCCACGGGAGCCGGGGACCGCGCCGATGAGCGCCCACCGCACACGATTCACTTACTGATACCGCGCAGAACGCCCGAGATAATTAAGCATCCAGATTTCTTTCCAGACGCGATACCGACCTTCGTGAGTGAACTTTCCGCGATCGTCGCGTTCCGCGCGCGGATGGAGGAAACCCAGTTCGGTATTGAGCTGATCCAACTCATGTTGAACCGCGTTCAGGTCGACCAACGGATCCGTCTCAAACGGCACCACACTGGCACCTGCCTTGGCGAACCGCGCCCGGTGCCGGGCCAACAAACGCGCGATCGAACGCCGCCACGGCGCCCGCTCCACCAGCCAGTTTTCCGGATAGAAACCGCCGAAAGGGATATACAGATTGTCCGTAAGATAACGCGTGCCGTCACTCGTGATGGAGCTCACCGCCGTGCAGACCGAAATCGCTCCGTTCGATTGCGGGATGAACGTGATCTGCACGCGGACCGTCGCTTGTGCATCCTGGTAAACCGACACGCGCAGGAAAATGCCGCCGCCAATTTCCGCCTTGAGTGCCTGCGCCTGGCGAAATCCCTGCGCCCGCAGCCATTCCCGCATCTTGAGCAGACGTGGTTGCACCGGCCATTCCTCGCCACTGGCATTCACCACGTATCGGGGAAACAGCGGCAGCGGGCTCAGACTATGCGCGGTGATCGCGAGCCAGTTGTAGAGCGTTTCTCCGGTAAACCAGACGAGGAAAAACACGCCCGCGAGCGCCCAAAACGGACGATCAATCAGATTGAAATCCGCACAAAGCTGCGCCGCGCCAAAAGCGAAAACAAACCAACGGACCCACCGGTCGAGAATGGAAAGAAGCGGCGAGGCCACCCGTTGGTTCACTTGCATGAGGACAAGTGAAACGATGATCGCTCCGAGAATGAGGTACGTGGTTTGCACCGGAAAAGAAATGAGAACGCCGCTTTAGACGCAGCAGGGATGTAAAACGTTCGGCAGCGCCTTCGACACCCACTCCCAGCCTCAGCTCAGCCGCACCGGCATAATCACACAGACAAAACTCTCAAGCGTCTTGAAGACACCCGGGCTGACTTCATCTTTCACCTCGAAAAATACTTCATCTTTCTCGAGCGCCTTCAACGGATCCATCAGAAACGCCGGATTAAAGGCCACTTGAAGCTCCGGCCCACTGTATCCAATCGCCATGGACTCGTGCGCTTCTCCGAAATCCGGACTCTGCGCCGTGAGTTCGAGGAGATTGGTGGAGAGCTTGATTTTGACCGAGTTAGCCTTCTCCGAACAAACCAAGGCCGCGCGATGAACGCATTGGAGGAACAATTCCCGCTCCAACTTGATCCGCTGGTGTGTCTCCTTGGGGATAACTTGATGGTAATTAGGATAATTACCTTCAACCACCTTCGAGTAGAGGTAAACGTGATCAATCAAACCACTCGAATCCTTGTCCGTCGCGATCTGAAACGCCGCCCGCCGATCACTGAAATTGATCTTAACCTTCTCACCCTTGTCGAGCAGGCGGGTCAGTTCACCCACCGTCTTGGCCGGAAGAATGATTGCCCCAGCACTCGCCTCAGGCACTTCTATTTCCTTGGAAACCAGAGCCAAACGACGGCCATCCGTCGCAACCAAAGAAAGCTTGCCGTCTTTGAAATTGAAATAAACACCGTTCAGAATGTAACGTGTTTCGTCTGTGGACTGAGCGTAAGCGACGCTCTTAAGCATCGTTACGAGTTCGGCCTGATCGAGACTGTAGGCCTTCTCTTCACCGAACTCGGCCAACGGTGGGAACTCTTCCTTGCCGATTCCCATGATCCGAAACGTCGAACCGCCAGAGGTGAGTTTCACTTGATGATTCGGAGATGCATCGAGCGTAACATCAATGTTGGGCAGCTCGCGGACGATGCCCGCCAATCGCTTGACTGGAAGCGTAATGGCGCCCGTTTCCTTCACTTCCGCTTTAATTTTGCAGCGAATGCCCAAGTCCAAGTTGGTCGTCGTGAGTGAGATCTGGTCTTTTTCGGCCTCGATCAGCACATTGCTCAAAATCGGCATGGTGGCTTTGGAGCCGACCACATTAAGGACTTGAGCAAGGCCGTTGGCGAAATGATCGCGGTTGATTTTGAATTTCATGCAGAACGACCGAGGGGTCAGGTAGGAAACTAACAAAGGCTAAAAGAATAGAGGTTCAATAAGGAATTCTATCCGTATTCATATACGCTGCGAACAACGCTAGTAACTTGGGATTCCTCCTCTGGGAAGTTCCCCGATTTTTTCTGTGAAGAACGTCCGGTAGGTTGGGGGGAACAGGTCGGTTATTCGCAGCCTTCGAGTTACTGGTCGGTCGCGCGCAGGTTCTTCACAACCAATCCCCGTTAATTTTATCAAGGAGTTATCTTGGGTGGTTCGATGGCCAAAAGTCACCTCCAGGGCGGGAGGTGCCGGGAATGGGGATATGAACATGATCGATAGAAAGTAACGTCAGCACGCGTTCGATGCGTTGAACGATCAGGCTTTTGCCGGCATTCCAAGGCGGCCGCGACGAAGATAGCGCAGCAAGCCGAAAAAGATGTAGCCGAGGCAAATTCCGAGGACTGCGTACTCCTTGTAGAAGACGACGAGTCCAATGCAGCAGAGGAGAAAGATAAACGGTCGCACCCGGGTTTGCGTCTGCATGTCGACGTTCTTCCCGCTCGGATAGCGAACGGTGCTCACCATCAGAAACGCCACGAGCAGCATCAAGGGGGGAAGTGCCAGAGCCCAGGATTTCAAGGAACGGTCGGCGTCGGCCAGCTTCAAGAGGAAGAGGACCGTGGCCGCCACCGTTAATGCCGCCGCAGGGACGGGTAAGCCAACAAAGTCTTTGCTGGAGTCTTTGGTTCCCGGACGCAGGAGCGGGTTCGTGATGACATTAAACCGTGCCAGTCGCATGGCCGCGCAGAGCAGATAGATGAATCCAATGGCCCAGCCGATGTTGCGAAACCACTCATAATCTCCCGTGGTCGGCGCCAGAATGAGGTAAAACATGAGCAACGCCGGCGCCATGCCGAATGAGATCACATCAGCCAGCGAATCGAACTCAGCGCCGAACAACGATTCCCGTCCACCCATTCGAGCCAGGCGCCCATCCAACGTATCGAAGGCCGCCGCACCGAAAATAAACCAGACCGCGTACTTGTAATGCTCGGCGTTGGTCAGTTCGCGATAGTTGCCCGAAAGAGCCGTCTCCGCCAGGCGCGCCTGAATGCAATGCACGATGGCCATGAACCCGCAAAACAGATTTCCCGCCGTCATGAGATTCGGCAGGAAGTAGATCCGGCTCGCTTGCGTGACGTTGTACGGGTCTTCACGCCGGGCGCGTTCCCGGTCCGCCGCGGTGGTATGGTCCTTCCCAGGATGACGGGGGGCGTGGCTCATTTCGTCAGGCTTTCAAGATATTTCCAAAACTTGGAATCCTGTTCCACCAGTTGTTGCTCGGAAACGGGCAGTTTGTTCCGCAACAGAAAGTCTTCGAGCGAATTGCGATGCAGGATATAATCAACGTGGAGAGTCTCACCACCGATCAGCTCGAAGTAAAAACGGAAGTCTCCCGCTCGCAGGCGATAAAGCGACTTCTGGCCCCGATGGAAGTGTCCCAGGGGCTCCCGCGGATTCGCCAAGTCCGAGGATTTCAGCTGGCTAATGGGATCAATGGCATCGAGCTGGGCGAGTTTGTTGAGCTTGTTCAGCTCCTGCATCGCTTGCTCGGAAAAAGTGACCTGGTACATAAAGGCTCGGTGCTACACGCTACAAGTAACCGCATCGCGCCACGTGCGTCATCCCCACGCCGCTTCGCGCCCGAAAAATACAGTCGATTCCTGCATGAAACGCTTCGGTCTATCTCTCGCTTTAGCTTCGGCAACGCTATTCCTAACTCAGCCCTCGGCCGCCCAAGACGGGGCGGCATCTGCCATGGCACCGTCTGCCATGAGTGGAACGCCTCGGGGTGAGCGTCCAGAAAGTGAAGAGAGCCGCGCGGCGGGGATTTTGAAACGATTTGATCTGAACGGCGACGGGCGGATCGATGACGACGAACGCGCTGAGGCCAGGGAGATGATGCTCAAGGAACAGGTGGATCGGCAGATGGCACGCATCGCCGCCTCGCAGGCCACCCCCGACGTGTTTCGGCAACGTGCTTTGGAGTTTTTCGATGCCAACCGCGATGCGCGCCTCGACGAAGAGGAACGCGCCGCCGCGCAGAAGTTCATCGAGAACCGTGCCGCCGCCACGACCCTTCCGGAGCGGTCAGCATGGCGTGACGAGTTCCTCAAGCGAGTGGATAAAAACGTCAACGGACGGATCGATCCCGACGAACGCGACGTGTTGCGCGACCTGCTGTTTGGCCCCGCGGCTACTCCCGGGCGTGCGGTTCCGCCTGCCGATGGTCCAACAGATTTGGCGGGCGTGATCCGCGCCGCAATTGAGAGCCACCCCGATCAGCGCAAGACGTTCGACACGGACGGCAATGGTCAACTTGACGAAAAGGAGTGGGCGGCGGCACAGATCCACATCGGTCGCTCGCTGTTGCAGGTCGAAGGCGACGATGATCGGGTCGCGCGAGTCGCCGCTGAAGTGAGACGCCGCCGCGAGTTACGGGAGAAGGCCAGCGCCAAGGTGAGTTCTCCGGAGTAGGGCGAGATCAGGTCCCCGTTCACAGCGGTCTTGTGAAGGACGTCGAGATCGATCGCTCACGTCGGCAAGCGCAGTGTCGCGCTACAACCACTCGCGTCCTCGCGATTCGATAGGGTGAGCGTGCCCACGTGGTTCTCCGCGATTTGCCGACAAAGGCCGAGGCCGATGCCGCTCCCTTGCGGCTTCGTCGTGAAAAATGGCACGAAAAGGTTGGTCGGTTCGGACGATTGTGGCTTGAAACGCACGACGAGCGCGCCGCATGTCGGAGTGCGCATTGTTCGCGCGATTACTCGCATGGATCGTAACCCCCAGTCTTCGCGGCAGCCGCGCGATTCCCGGCCCCGGCCCTCCGGCCCAGGGCCGCGTCCGCCGCAGCAACCAGGCGGTCGGTCCGGTTCTGCGCCGCCGCCTTCGGGAAGTAATCGCCCGGCGCCGGAACGGCGCGCCGAACCACGACCGGTTCCGTTGCAAGTGAAGTCCGGTGTTCCGCATGGCGCGACCGAGTCGGGCTGGTATCCGGACTGGGTTTATACGGGGGAGAAATTTGAATCGGGCGTCGCGTTCTTTGCGGACGCGGTCGGTCGGATCACCCGGTTCTCCCGCGAGCCGGCAGATCTGGCGTTGGCGCGTCGGTTGGCCGGGCAAGCGGTGTTGCCCGGGCTGGTGAATGCACATTCGCATACGTTCCAACGCGTGTTGCGGGGCCGCGGCGGAAGTCGGGGCCGCGGTGAACGGGATCTGCGGAGTGGCCTGCGTGAAGCACATGACCGGGCGCTGGCGCGACTCGGGGCAGAGGATGTTTTTGATACCGCGCGGATGGTGTTTCTGGAGATGCTCCTTTCCGGTGTCACCTGCGTCGGCGAGTTTCATTATCTGCATCATCAACCCGATGGCTCGCCCTCGCCGGAGCCGGGTTTTCTGGCCCGCGAAGTGATGCGCGCGGCGCATGACGTGGGCATTCGCATCGTGCTTTTGAATGTGCTGTCGCTCCGTCCCGAACGCCAGGCTGACGCTCCCGGTGCGGGAGCTTCGTCGGCAGCGATCAGTCCCGATCGGTTTCGCAGCGCGAGCGTAGATCAGTTTCTCCGCGAGACGGAGGCCTTGCGCGTGGTGGTGGAGAAAACGTTTCCCGCCGATGAAGTGTCGCTCGGCGTCGGAGCTTATTCCCTGGCCCACGTGCCGCTCGATGCGTTCAAAGCCCTCGCTACCTATGCGCGCGCCCAACGGCTGCGTTTGCACGCCCACGTTTCGACCACGGCCGCGGAAAACGCTGCGTGTGCGGCCGAGTTTGGGCGGACGCCGCTCGCTTTGCTGAGTGAGCACGGCATCGTCGACAAACGCTTCACGGCGGTGGACGCGGTGCATCTGACGACCGATGAGATCGCGTTGCTCGGCGCGGCCCGGGCCACGGTCTGTGTGTGCCCAAGTTCTGAATACCACGCGGGTCTCAGCTCCGCCGCCGTCGAGAAACTGATCGTCGCAGGAGCAGGTGTGGCGCTGGGCAGTGATGGACAGGTGCAGATCGATCTGCTGCGGGAGGCGCGGCTACTCGACTATGCGCTTCGCACCCGGCCGGAGGGGGCGGTGGGCCTGCCGGGTGACGCCGCGACGGCGTTGTTTCACGCGGCGACAGTCACGGGTGCGCGCAGCCTCGGTGCGACGAGCGGCGCCTTGGAAGTGGGACGGCCCGCGGACTTTTTTACGGTGAATGTGTTCGATCCCTCGCTGGCGGGAGCGGATGTGGAGACCTTGCTCGCGCACGTTCTCTATTCGCTGGAGCGGCGGGCAATCCGTGATGTGTGGATCGGCGCGCGGCAGCGGATCACGGGCGGCCGGCATCCGAATCATGGACCGATTGTCGGACGCTTTGTGGACGTGCAGAAGAAGATCTGGGGCGGGTAGGGGACGGAGAGTGAAACGAGCATTCCTGCCTGTTGGGTTGGTCGTCCGGAAAACCCGATGACAGACAGGAATGTCTGTCTCACTTCTGCACCCGTTATTGACCAGAAGTGCAGGGTCGGGCTTCTTCTCGGCCCAATGTCTCTCACGCTTGTCGTTCTCGCTGCCGGCATGGGTTCCCGCTACGGCGGCCTGAAACAGATTGATCCGGTCGGCCCCTCTGGGGAAACCGTGCTCGATTATGCGGTGTTTGACGCCTTACGTGCGGGGTTCACGCGGGTGGTGTTCGTGATCCGCCGGGACTTTGAGGCGCTGTTTCGCGAAAAGGTGGGCGGGCGTTACGCGGGGCGGGTTGCGGTGGAATATGTTTATCAGTCATTGGACGCCTTGCCGCCCGGAGTCCACGTGCCGGAGGGACGGGAGAAACCATGGGGGACGGGCCACGCCGTCTGGTGCGCCCGCGAGGCCATCACGGGGAATTTCGCCGTCATCAATGCGGACGATTTCTACGGGGCGGATTCGTTTGCGCAGCTCGCTACCTTCCTGATTGGTCGTAAGGGCGAAGAGTTTGCGATGGTGGGCTTCCGCCTTACGAACACGCTGTCCGAGCACGGCGTGGTTTCCCGCGGCATCACGACCGCCGGCGCGGACGGCCGGCTGCAATCGATCGTCGAGCAGGTCGGCATTGCCGCGGATGAAGTCGGGGTGGGGAGGAATTTTTCGGGGGACGAAATTGTTTCCATGAACTGCTGGGGTTTCACACCCGCTTTGTTTCCCGGGCTCGATGCGCAATTTCAGGAATTCCTCTCGACCCGAGCGGTCGAACCGAAGGCCGAGTTCTATCTGCCGGCCGCGGTTTCAGCGCTGATCGGGCGGGGCGGCGCGACCGTGCAGGTGTTGCCCACGGAGAGCACGTGGTTCGGTGTGACCTACCGGGAAGACAAACCGCGGGTGCAGGCGGCGATCGCGGCGCTGGTGCAGGCCGGTCAGTATCCGAACGAGCTTTGGTAAAGCCAAGGATTGTTCGTCCCGCGGACGCTGGACTGAGCGGTGCGCGTTTATAGTTGAGGGCAGTCTGGATTTGGCCGTTCGTCTCCGGTCTTACTTTTCGCATGAGCCACGCCGTTTCGCCGCCCAGCCTCGAACCCATTGTCGCCGCTTTTGCCGTGCGCGGCCGGTTCGTGTCCGCCGCGCCGTATGGTAACGGGCATATTAATCAAACGCTGCTTGTCGTCATGGCCGACGACGGCGGCTCCCGACGTTATATTTTTCAGAAGATTAATCATCGCATCTTCAAGAACGTGCCCGCGTTGATGGATAATATCCGGCGGGTCACCGCTTATATCGGACGGAAATCATCGCGGACCATCGCGCTGGTGCTCACGCGCGACGGGCAGCCGGTACTGCAGGACGCGTCCGGCAATTGGTGGCGGGCGTACGATTTCATCGAAGGCGCGCACACCGTGGATCAGGTCACGAGTGAGTCCCAGGCGCGTGAAGCCGCCCGGGCCTTTGGCGAATTTTCGGCGCAGTTGGTCGACGTGCCTGGCGGGCGTTTTCATGAGACGATTCCGCGGTTTCACGATACGCGCTCCCGGTTCGAGGACCTGCGCGCAGCGATCGCGGCGGATACGTGTAGTCGCGCGGTAAACGCGCGGGCGGAAATCGAATTCGCACTCGCGCGGGAGGCCGACACCGACGTGCTCCTGGGACTGCTCGCCCGCGGCGAGGTGCGCGAGCGTGTTACGCATAACGACACCAAGATCAACAACGTGATGCTCGATGATGTGACCGGGCGCGGCGTCGCGGTGATTGATTTGGATACCGTGATGCCCGGACTTCCGCTGTATGATTTTGGTGATCTGGTGCGGACCTCCGCGAGCTCGACCGCGGAGGATGACCCCGATCCCACGCGGATGCACCTGAATCGGCCGCTCTATCGCGCCCTCGTTTCCGGATATCTGGAGACCGCGGGCGATGCCTTGAACGCTACGGAGCGCGCGCATCTTGGCTTCGCCGGCAAGCTCATGACGTTTGAAGTCGGGATTCGTTTTCTCGCCGACTATCTACAAGGCGATATCTATTTCCGGACCAAATCGCCGGACCATAATCTCGTGCGCGCGCGGACGCAGCTGGCCTTGGTGAGCAGTATTGAAATCGAACAGGACGCCATGGCACGCATCGTGGCAGACGTGCATGGAGCAGGGTGACTTTATAGCCTAAATTCAGAAGTTTATTTTACCCACAGATTACACAGATAAGTACGGATACGGAGAATTACTAATGAAGAGGTACCTAGCCGCAATTCACCCCCAAGGTGAAAAGACTCTATTTTATAACACCTTGATAATCTGTGCTCATCGATGAAATCTGTGGCGTTAACTTCATTTTCCGAGCTTATATACATTACTTGAGAGTGCCGGATTCTCGGTGATCGGCTGGCATGATTTGGAC
>Ga0163151_10001696_pt1 | contig 36592 bp, 47 predicted proteins | sample OliLakLV19MP5IB2_FD_145596 | JGI IMG/M metagenome (GOLD analysis project Ga0163151, IMG submission 145596) | Freshwater microbial mat bacterial communities from Lake Vanda, McMurdo Dry Valleys, Antarctica - Oligotrophic Lake LV.19.MP5.IB-2 | ecosystem: Environmental > Aquatic > Freshwater >... | reverse complement strand
GATCTATGCAATCCTTGTTTGGCGATGATATTGCAGAAGAAGCTATTGTAAAGCCTTTAGTCAAGACTAACGATACATCAGAAATACAAGAAATCAGAAATAGCATTATAGAGGGAGAGAACATATTGAGAACTGGAATGAGGAGTGGGCGAAAAATATCCCCGACAGAGAGAATCATTGTTTCTAAGTCAGTCGAGAATGCAAGATCTAAGATAGGGATAGAATCTAAAAGAACAATGGGTGGTGATGATTATAAAGTTCAGGAGTTTTCTTTTGATGAGTTAATGAACATGGGTGAGACCAATAAGGCTAAACCAACCGTGAGTCAGTCTGTACCCGTGGTAAATAACGCCTCATCAGTGCAACCAGTACCCGGCTCATTGGCAATGCCTGCACAGGGACCGGCTGTTATACCGGGCATTACAGGATCTAATGGTGACTCAATATTGTCTGACGCTAAAAAAGAAATAACAACGGCTGCTAAATTAGAATCAAGCAGGGCTGCTGACCAAACAGTAGTGAAGGGTTGGAAAAAGTTTTATACAGGCTTTGTAAATAGGTTCCAACCGTTTGAAGATGTTGTAGACAAGATTGAGAGAGAGACCAACTCAAAAATCATTCCTTCACAAAATCCGACCTACACAGTAAACCAATTACTTGGAGCAGGTGGCAGTGCGCGTTTAAGACATCAAAAGAAGCTCACGCCAATCCTTGATATGCTTGATGAATTTAAAATAGATAAAGAGGATATGGATGTTTTCTTGAAAGCCTCAAGAGATATAGAACTTTCAGGAAGAGCGGGTGGGATTCTAGGATCAGATGCTGGGCTTGCTCAATCAAGAATTGACGTTTTATCTCAGAGGTACGATCCAAAAATTTTGAAAGATATTAGTAACAAGTTTTATTCTTATCTAGACGAAGGATTACAGATGCTAAGGGATTCTGGGTTCATTCATGGTGCCGGGTACGATTCAATCAAGGGAGCGAACCAAAGCTATGTCCCTTTCGAGAGGGTTATGGATGAGGTTGATAATTACCTTGGTTTGCCCGCTAAAACAGCGATGGTTGGGACTCAGCCTATAAATCAAATTAAAGGTTCAGAGAGACAGATTTATTCACCGATTGAATCAATCATCGCGGATACATACAAGATTGAGTCTGCCGTTGCAAGAAATCGTGTAGCAACATCGTTAGTAAACTTACGAAAAGTTGCGCCAGAGTATAACGATATGTTTAAGGTAACGGACAAGTCTAGCTCATCAACCATAACTGTTTGGGAAGGTGGCAAAAAACTCTATTATGAGGTTGGGGAAGATATTGCGAATGCCGCAAAAGGGATGAATGAAGAGAGTATGGGAACTGTTCTTAAGATTTTATCTGCGCCGGCTAGTTTAATGAGACAAGGGGCGACAGGGCGAAATATAGATTTTATGATTCCTAATGCAGTCAAAGACCAGTTTGATGCGGCAGTAGCTTCTAGGTATGGCTATAAACCTTTTATTGATTACATTCGTGGTCTGTCCCATTTAATAAGATATGAACGTACTGGTTCAGATGAAATTATGGAGGGTTGGCTAAGTAGTGGTGGGAGTATGTCATTCGAGAATCTAAGCGGAAGGAAAGCTGTATCGGAAGAGATATTAGACGCAACCGCAAAGAGATCGATACTGGGTAAGCTGAAAAACTGGGTAATTGGCGGACTTGATACATTCGGGAAATACTCAGAGACACCTACCCGTTTAGGTTTATACCAAAGAGCCTATGAGAATACAGGAAACACGCTATTAGCAGCCGCAGAATCTAGAGACGGAACTCTTGATTTCGCTAGGATGGGTAACAAAATGGTCGTCATTAATTCGATAGTCCCGTATTTCAATGTTGGTGTTCAAGGGTTTGACAGAATGATCAGAGCCGCAAAAGAGAATCCTGCAAAGTTTAGTATTAATATGACTTTATACGCCGCGCTTCCTGCGACTGTGACCGCAGTTTACAACAACCTCATGTATCCAGAAGAGTATAAGGAAATTGCGCAATATGAAAAGGACGTCAACTTATTGATTGTAACTGGTCGCGATGATGAAGGCAGACCAACCTTTGTAACACTGCCAAAGGGAAATATAGCACCGCTGATAATGAATCCGGTAGAAGACTTTGTAACTTATCTAGCAGGTAATGATCCAAGATCATTTAAAGAGTTAGCTTTCAATCTGTTCGGGGATACATTGCCAATATTACAAGGTGGTGACAATTTTAGTCAGGTTGCATCAAGGACGGTCGGGGCAAACTTACCACAATTTATAAAGCCTACTATTGAAGATATGACAAATTATAGTTTCTTTAAGAACAGAAACATTGTAAGTCCATACGCTTTAAACAAACCGCCAGAGGAACAAGTCAAAGATAATACAGCATCCCTATATAAGTATGCTGGAAATGTTTTAGGAGTTTCCCCGTTGCGAGTCGAGAACTTTGCAGTGGGTACATTAGCTGGGTATATAAAGACACCATCGAACATCTATGAAACTTTGAAGAACAAAGCGGAAGGTGAGCGGGTTAATATTAACGCTGTTCCAGTAGTCAGTAGATTTGTAGGGTCTGGTGGGCTTCCAGAAGACACGGAGAAGTATAGGTTACGTGACGAAAAGAGGGAGCTTGAGGCAGACCTTAAGAATGAGGGCAAGCCTAATTTGATCCAGAGAATACTTGGCATTGAACCTAGTTCTGCGGCTTCCGGAACTCCGAACATAGCAGCTACTAAAGAAGTTAAGCTTTACGCCATTGATAAAGGATTTACTGATTATCTGAAACCTAATCCATATAAGGATGAAGATCAGGCTAAAAAGTGGGAAACAGCCAAGCTAAAAAAAGCAGAACAGATTCTTAATGATGTAGATCCGAAAATAACTGAACAAGTCAAAATGAACGCTTTAAAGGCTATGGGGGTTACCATACCGGGGGCTAGTAGCGATGCTGACGGGCAAAACATGTCAGACAATACCAAAGTAGAGGAAATCCCGGATATATATAGCTATTGGGACGGCACAGATTTAAAAACTATTGATTTTAATAAATACAAAGCTAAGGATTCCGGGAATAGAACAGAAGCTGTTAAGGTAAAACGGGATGTATACACGAAAGCTTTGCAGACTTATAGAGAGGATCTACCAGACGGAGAGAAAGACAAAATATTGTCTAAGCTGGGCGTAAGCCGTGAGGACATGGAATACTACGATTTAGCATCGGATGTTGAGGAAGTAAGACGCACCGTTGTTGATACTGCGGTAGAAGGATCGGGGAATGATCGAAAGACGTTAATGCTTGATTTATCGAATCTTAAGCAAGAAGTTAACGGCAAAGCTATATTAACTAACGGAATAATTGACGATCTTTACAAGGAAGAATTAATAACAAAGCCTGAAAGAAATTATTTAAAAAGCATTACTTATAAGGGTGGTAAATTTGCGATTAAAAAATCTAAATCTAGAAAGGGATCATCCGGCAAGAAGCTTGCAGCCGCATTAAAACAAGTGTTGTCTTCTCAACCGGATTTACCGAAGGTTAATATTGATTCCAGTATCGGAGATAATCAGGATTACCAGAAAGTGCCGGGTATTCAGGTTGACACATTGTTTAAAACTAAGGTTCCTGATGTTCAACCTTTAAGCATTAGCCAGTTAATTTCTAACTCGAAAAAGAAAAACAATATAAGTGCAGAAGCGTTTAAAGCCGTGAATGCTGTTAGAGGTGGTGGCGGCACACAAAAGCGAACACCGATGACATTTACAAAGAGTAGAGCCGGAAGGCGTTAGTCAATTGACTGTCTATGATGGGCGGTCTATTATTAAACTATGAATACAGATTACAATACAGACGACGAAACTACAGAAGAATATAAGGGCGAAATGTTTGATACTGAACAGATACCAGACCTTGAAAAATATAAGGTCGGAGATACCTTAAACTTGGTCTTGGATGCGGAAGTTATTGGCATCAGAAGATGCGAGGATGGCAAATTAAAATATGAGCTTAAAATTAATGATGGTAGCGTCAAAAGCGAACCGAAAGAGAAAGCCTCTACTAAAGATTTAAAAAGTGTATTTAATAAGAAAAACGACAGCTTAACACAAGAAAAATAATGCCAAAAGTTAACAACACAACAGGTAACCAAATTGTTGAAATCAGTGGATCCGTTTCAGCACCACAGACCATTGATATTATTATCGCCGGGGTTTCTTACCCACAGATAAAAGCCGTAATAGCTGCCTCTTCAAGTGGAAACAATGTAATGGTCGCAGCGCACGCCACTAAAAAGACCGTATTAGTTTCGTTGTTCATGGTTGTAACGGCGGACGTTACAGTAAAATTCCAAAGAGCTACTACAGATATAACAGGTGCTATGCCTATATTAGCTAAGTCTGGGCTTGTCTTAAATCCCAACGCGGCAGGATGGTTTGAGACTGGAACTAACGAAGCTTTAAATATTAATTTAGGCGGGGCTATAGTAGTCGGCGGAGCTATCAATTATATACAAGTTTAAGGAGCTACTATGCAAAGTAGAGTTTTCGGCGCAGAGGATACAGCACCTAATACAGGGTTAGCACAATTTGGCGGTATATCCACAGTCTTTTCTGGTTCTTGATCTTCAACTGAAAACAATAGATCGCAAGTCTGTCCGTGTGCTTTTGACTTATCTGATTTTTATGTTGAATCTACAACCGCGCCGGGCGTCGGTAAATCTTACGCATTCACCATAGTGAAAAATGGCGTAGCAACCGCGCTGGAAGTAGTTTTGTCAGAGTCTAATCTAACAGCGTCTAATGCGTCTGATAGCGTTTCATTTGTTGCAGGCGATACGATATCTGTAAGAACAACGCCTACTGGAACACCTGATGCAATTGGTAGACATTACTGGAACGCTTTAATAACTACTGCTGGTGTTATTACGCCTATATTCGGGGCAGGTAATGCATCGGCTTCTAATACAGCAGTAAATTTCATATCTTCGATGGGCAGCCATAATACCGCTTGGTCGACGACCGAACTTGATTATCAGATAGTTGTTCCTACAGCTGGAACACTCCATAGGCTTTATGTAAAACTAAACGGCACTCCGGCTTCTAGTAAATCCTACGACATTACTTTGATGAAAAACGGAGTCGCAACTCTTTTAACAGTAAACATTGCAAACGCTGCAACGACTGGAAATGATGTAGCCGATGACGTATCTGTTATTGCCGGGGATGTCATCACAATAAGATCAACACCAAATAATACTCCATCAGCTAGGGCTGTTTTTTGGGGTATGCAATTCACGCCGACAGTTGATGGTGAGTCCTTTTTTGGGGCTGGGTCTGCACAAGTCCCGTCTGCCTCTACTACTAATTTTGAGCAAATTCTTTCAGCCGGTAGTCACCTATACAATACATCGGAAAATGTAAGGTACATGGTTTTAGGTGGAACAACTTTAAAAAAGATCGATGTAAAACTTGGAACTGCGCCTTCCGTAGGACATTCAAGGGCTTTTATGATTAGGCGAAACCTAGCTGATACTTTGCTTGAAGCAAGTATTGCCGGGGCGGCAACCACAGGGAGCGACACGGATGATGTAACCATCGCGCAAGGTGACAAGCTAGTGTTTAGATCAACTATTACTGGGACACCTGCGGCATTAACTGGTGGGGTTCATATGGGCGTGTTGATGTACATCGCGCCGACTACATCCATCGTAAGGGACATTATCGGCGGGAAAGGCGTAGTCGTAGCATTGAGATAAGAATACAAATTGTACTCAATAATGATGTTTGGAGTGTCAAACTATGACAGAGGTTAAGCAATCAAGTATGTGCTTTGATAGGTTTTTTTTCTGCCTCTCATAGCAACCTATTTTAGATATTTAGTTAATACAAGAAATCTTTTCGTAATAATTGGGATTAAGAATTTTCATTATTTATAGTAAGATAATTATATGCAAAATCAGATATTAATTGGCGTACCTTGTTTAGATTTTATAAGATCCGAAACGGTGGCTTCACTTTTTCAAGCTACAGCGGGTATTGATTGCCCGGCTAAGTTAGCTATCCATAAAAGTTGTTATATCCATGATGCAAGAAATAAGATTGTGGAAAACGCGATCGATAATAAAGCGACTCATGTTATGTTTATTGATTCTGATATGCAATTTGGGATGGATTCAATCGCTAGATTGCTTGCGCACGATGTTGATATTGTGGGCGGGCTATACTATAGAAGGCAAGCACCACATTTACCAACGATAAGCCAGTTAGTTGACGAGAAAATTGTAGTTCCTAATAAATTCCCGAAGGACAAATTATTCAAAGTGTGGGCAATAGCAACAGGTTTTCTACTTGTTAAAACAGAAGTATTCAAAAGCTTAACGCCGCCGTATTTCTTTTTTGGCAATTATAAAACTAATGTTATGGGTGAGGACACATATTTTTGTTGGAAAGCTAACAAGAAATTTGATATCTGGTGTGATCCGACTATAGATCTTGGTCATGTTGGTGAAGAAACTTTTACGAATCAGCATTATAATCTTTATAAAGATCCGAAAGATAAAAAATTAACAGAAAATAGTTTTAATGGTGAACTCGAATAACAGCTTACGCAACTAAATAAATGAGCGTATCAGTAACTACAGCGTTAAGTGATTTAAGTAAAGAGCTTGGGGAGTCTCAAATTGTTTCCAATACATTACGACTGGGGCATTATAACGATGCTTTAATTGAGTTCTACAATGCGAGGAGATGGACATTTGCACTCAAGAAGAACGTGACCCTTTCAACCGTAGCTAATACCCAAAGCTATAGTATATCAGCGATAACTGACATGCGTGAGCCTGCAGCGATCAAAGAGATATTTCTAGGGACTACTGGAGAGGCTATTGTTCCGATTGATTATGAGCGTAGGTTTGACATTGCATACTCAGGTGGTAATTATTTTTATTTAGACCTTGAATTATCGCAAGTCACTTTTTTAGGGGCTATCACATCTGTACAAACGATAACTATCTGGTACTACTATATTCCCCAACGAATAACAGACCTTGCATCCCTTTCAACATTCCCGACGCCTGATAGATATAGAAAACTAGTGGCGATTCTTGCCGCAGCCTATGTTCAGTGGTCAAGGTATTTAGAAAGTCCGGGTAATAGGCTTTACAATCTTTACAACAAAATGCTTGGCAGCGTGATATTACAGCAAAGTGAGAGATCTCCGGGAAATCCTAAGCGACTTACACATTTCCTTGCGTGGAGAGGTTTCAGAAGGGTGTAAAAATGATAGATACAAGTCCAATGCCACAAGGCAGACAGTTACCAACCCAAGGATGGGAGTTCGACGGGTTTAATCTTGGCGTGAACAATTTTTCATTAGCAACTGAATTACGTGGAAATGAGCTTGCCTCGGCTACAAACGCGGAACTTTTCGGCAAAAAATCTCTAAGACCTAGAAGGGGTGGTTTGACACTTGGTAACGGCGTAGGGGGAGACCGGATTGATGCACTGTTCCAGTATAAAGAAGATGCGATTAACGATCTGTTATCTGTATCAGGTGGGCTTTTAAAGAAATATGATAGCTCAACTGGTAACTGGGGTGCTATCAGCGGCGGTACTTTCTCAAGCGGTTCAAGGGTAAGAGGGGTCAAAGCACAGGGGAATCTGTATTTTGGTAACGGGATTAATGATTTTGCAAGATATAACGGCACTATTGTCCAATCGTTTGCTGCAGTGGCAGCACCTACAGGATTAGCCGTATCACCTCAAGGCGGAACTGCGACATCAGAATATACTTACCAGATAACAACGGTTACTGATAAAGGACAGTCTCTACCAACGGCAGAGGTTGCAATCAGCAATGGAAGCGATACGTTAAGTGGCTCACTATTCAATAGAGTTACCTTTACGAGAAGGACAGAAACACAAGTTATCGGCTACAACATTTTTGGTCGGGCTAAAACAGGGCTTGGTTTGACATTGATGATTTTCATCGATCAACCGGCATCCGGGGCAACTATCACGTTTGATGATTCAGGTGTTGTTGCACCACAGGTTTGGTTGCCGCCAGAAGGCGATTCCACCGACGGACCGGTACTTACCATGTGGGAACAACTAAGAGGTTCTTTAGTCGGGGCTGGAGATCCTACAGCGCGCCACAGGCTTTATTATTCTGGTACTGGTGCTAGATATGAGTCATTCTCACCTTCACATAACGGCGGATGGATAGACGTGCGCCCGGGTGACAATGACTATGGTATCAATGGTTTGGCACCTTTTGAATCTAAGATAATGATAGGTAAGCAGAATTCCATACATCAATTCTTTTTCTCTTCAACTGATGGCGAAGCTTTGATTCAAGAAGTCATTTCCTATGTGGGAGTTGGGGCAGCTGGATCGATGGTTGTTATGGAAAATGATATCGGGTTCATAGATTCAGAGTCCAAATTCAGGATACTCGGATATGAGCCAAATTTTGCCGCAGTCAGAACAGCGTCATTATCAGAGGGCAGAGCGCAAAGCTTGCTTGATCAGGTAGACCCTAGTTATATAGATAATTGTGAAGCCGTATATTTTGAAGGCAGATATTATTTAGCTATTACTACCGCCGGGCATACTCAGAACAATAAGGTTATTGTTTACGATAGAAAATACCTAGCCTTTTTAGGGGACTGGTACGGCTCAGACTGCGAAGTCAGATGTTGGATTATATATGATGGTATAGATCGAAAACGTAGACTTTATGCGGGGTCGTCTACAAGTGATTCAGTTTTTGAATTTGAGAAGGAAGGCTATATTGCTAACCATGACGGTACAGAAATTATCACAACCATTAGGACGAGAAACGAGGATATAGGAAATTCAGGTCAACAGAAATTGTTTAAATGGGCTGACCTCAGACTTTATAGGGTACAGGGATCGGTTGAGGTTAAGACTATCATTAATGGGGCTACTATTTTAGATACTGAATCGTTTTCAAACGTCGTGAATTCTGGATGGGGGATTGCTAAATGGGGAACTATGAAGTGGGGTATTTCGTCGGGAACTCCTGCTGCTGCCTCAGACTATGACAAGACTTACAGAAAAGAAATTTATGAAATTGCAAACTCACTACAATTTGAGGTTACAAAAAGAGGGACGCAATCAGATTTTGTGCTGGTATCTATGCGAGGCGAAGCACTGCTACTACCTACAGAGGTATTCGATACAGCGAATGTTATTTAATATTGTATTTATTTGTAAAGGAACTAATATTTAATCATGGCGGATACAAAACTTTTCAAACCGGAAAACAATAAAAGCGGAACTTTCAGCAGCACATTATCAGCCGTTGGAACATCTGCTATTTTAGTTACACCAATTCCTACGGTTGCACCCGGGGTTATTGTTGCCGAAGCCGGGACAACTAAAGAAGAACACATTTATTACTCAGTCAGAGATACAGGTACAAACACAATTTCGGGATTGATTAGAGATATAACAAGTTTAAATGGTGGGGTTGGTTTCGAACATTTGGCAAATTCACCGTGGGAAGTGCTACAAGCAGCGGAATATGTAACTAATATTATTGACTCGGTCCAAGAAGGCTATCAGCAGGAGATGCAAGCGATAGCAAGAGTCAATGCAACAAGCTTCACAGTTTTTAGCAATAGGATAGCGTACTATACAAAAGGCAGACTAGTTAGATCAAACAGAGACGATGCGAAAATTTCTAGGGTCACAGGTTCTTCATATAATGCCGGGACAGGGCTTACCACTGTAACCATCGATCTCTTGGATATTCCTTCACCTCTAACTTACATCGAGTACGATAACGGTACACGAGGATTCACGGACGAAACTTTAGCCTTTTTTGCCGCAGATACAGGAGTCGCAGACGCGTATGCAGTAACACTACCATTTACACTGGGAAATTATGTTGAGGGGCTTACGATCGCATTCAAAGCGGTTAACGCAAATACCGGAGCAGCTACACTAAATGTTAATGGTTTGGGTGTTAAAGATATTAGGAAGTCGGGAGCCGCAGTTCTTGCTTCTGGAGATATCGCGGCAGGTCAAATAATCGAACTTGTCTATGATGGTGCTAGGTTTCAGTCAACAAGTGGTGTTTCTAGCGCGGCTATAACTAAAGCAACTTCTGCTGAAATAAATACTGGAAGTAACGACGCAAAATTTGTTACTGCGCTTGGACTCAAGGGTAGTATTTTATGGGATGCGGAAGGATGGGCTACGGATGGGGTGACTTGGACACGGACAGGCAATCATACGTTTACAATACCAACTGATTTAACGGCTAGATACCAAAAAGGAACTAAGGTTAGATATAAAGACGGCGGGGCATTCGAGTATGGAGTCGTTGCTTCATCTTCTTATAGTAATCCGGATACAACTGTTACCCTTATAACGAACACTAGTTATACTATGTCGGCTGTAGACATTACGGAAAACGCCTACAGTTATGCAGAAAATCCACAGGGATTTCCTGATTGGTTTATTTATGCAGCTACTCCTTCATGGAACGGTACGGCACCATCAGGGACAACAACTACATTAGCTAGATTTTCGGTAAAAGGTAGGCAATGTTTTGTTTATGCAGAACAAAATAATACAGTGGCAGGTGCAAGCAATTCGCAGGTGACCTTTAATGGTCCGGTTGCAGCTGATATTACAGCATCTTTTTATCATGCGTTTGGTAGCGGAGTAGGTAGTACTGCACAACAGGATTCACTACCGACGACAAACGGAAGATGCGTCCTTTACCATGGAACGCCGCAAATATACTTATTTTTAGACGCTACGATAGCGGCAAGGTCGTTTATTTTATCGGGTAACTATCCAATCTAATTTAACTAATAATATGTTTATAAACTTGCCTATACTTTCACAACGGGATCCAAGATGGAATAAAATTTTACTTGGGTTTAATACGAATACGTACACGATAGGTAGCCACGGTTGCCTAGTTACTTGTCTAACAGCTATTGCTAATTATTTTGGAGCGAAGGACACACCGAATACAGTCAACTCAAAACTTAAAGCCGTCAAAGGTTTTGCTAATGGTGGTTTTTACAGATGGGGTTCTATTGAACAAGTTTTCCCTATGCTTGACGAAGTCTGGAAGGGTCGATACCCTAATGTTTTGTCTGATGGTGACATTAAGCTTATCAAGGATTCTATAGACGCCGGAAAGCCTGTTATGTGCGAAATTGACATGTCACCCGCAACGGCAGTTCCGGATCAACACTTTGTTGTTTTTATAGCTTACAACCGTAGGGACGAGAACGATTTCACAATCATGGATCCATGGGATGGCAAGATTAAATCCTTAAAAACGTATCTATCCGGGACTAAGCCTACAGCCAGAAAAACAATACTGCAGATCATTATTTATGCTTGGTCTATACCTACTGATAACTCAGGAACAGAGGCTTTGAGGAAACAGATCGAAGTTCTATCAGCTGCTAATAAAAGCCTTGAGTCAGAAAAGGAAGTATTCCGGGATAGGATTACTAAATCCGAATCAGAATATAATCAAAAACTTACAGACTTTAGGAATAATGTAATTAAAGCCGTGAATAGTGTTTCCACGCAATGACAGATTATTTCGGGGAAGTAGCAAAACAGGGGCTAGGATATCTTCTTTTTATTGGGTCTCTTTCAATCAACATTTACTTGTATAAAGAGAAGTCTAAAGTAGATAAGGTCGTGATAGATTTAGCGGACAAAAGATTAAATGATGTTAAAGAAATGAAGGATTCTTATTTCAATCAGATTGAAAGTGTTAAGACTAATTTTCTACAAAGCGTAACTAAATCTCAAGATTTGGCACAGGCAACTTTAAGTATTGCCCAAAATTTGCAAAGTATTCTAAATAGTAGGGAAAAATAAGATGATTAATTTAAATGGTGTCTGGTCTAAAATAACGTGTAAGCATCATAAGGTGCAGTCAGTGCTAGAACAGAACAGGGATGAAATCCGTAGTCTCAAAGATGAAATAACGAATAAAAAACTAATGATACAAAAAGAGATGAAAGAGGCTACTATTGATAACGAAAGGGTATTTGACAAGATCAACAAACAGTTAGTAGATGTTGCCCGAAGTGTGGCAATGGCAGCTGGTCATTAATTTAACATGAATTATTTAACAGAACTTGCGAACTACATACATCGCTACGAGGAGACCTTCATTTATCTAGGCGTTATATTGAGGGCTGGGGCATTTTTAGGGTTCCTAGTTACAATCATCCCGAAGCAACTAAGAGAAGTCAGGGTGCAAGATGACATAGTTTTGATACGAAGGTCTTTGCTAGTGATAAGCCTCTTAACTGAGGTTATGTTTTTGTACTCAATTTATCTAACGTACTGCCAAGTCGTAATGTGCGGAGGTTTATACTCTGACGGATTGAGGGTATTTTTGTACTCAATAGGATCTTTCCTGATATATGTGATGGTGCATTTAATTTATAAGCAAAAGGGAACAAGTAATGGAGCAGAAGATAAAATATGAATGTATGACATTGAAGGACAAAGTGATAATAACGGCGACACTCAAACTCTTGAAACATTTCAGAGGTCTTGAGCAAGCAGGGATATTACCGGAAGCAGCAGCCGCATCATTTATCGGGTGCGTGAAAAAACTTTCTGCGATTGCAAAAGGTGAAGAGGTTTCAGCAAAAGTAGGCTAGGTCTTACTTGCTTTACTGTGATGGGAAACGGTTTACCGCTTTTGGCGATAATAAGTTTTCCATTTTCAGTTCTAAAAGGTATTGATTATTATTCTGGATTGTGTAGATTATTAGGTAATGAGATCCCGTATTTATTTCTTAACAAATTTAGCATAGCAACCCGCCAACGACGTGGTCTCATAACTCAAATGTTGGCGGATTCTTGTGCTGAAAGTGTTTATGTCTACCTATTCAGAAAAACTAAGAGACCCAAGATGGCAAAAGAAGCGTTTAGAAATCCTTGAAAGGGATGGGTGGCAATGTAAACTTTGTTTATCTAAAGAGAAAACTTTGCATGTACATCATCTCCTGTACCTGAAGGGCAGCCAACCGTGGGACTATGATTCTAATTCGCTTATTACCCTTTGTGAAGTATGTCATCAAAAAGAACCAGAAGAAGTTAAAAGAGCAACTTCCACCTTAATTGGTGTAGTTGAAGCGTATGGAATTAGATCTGATGAAATAGACGAACTTTCACATATCGTAAGTTCTATACTTGATCGTGCAACAGACAAAAGTTCTCGGGGAAGATATGCCTTTTTTTGTAATTTAACTATGGCTTTTCAATTAAGAGGGGTACTCGATAAGACTGTGGCTAAAGGTGCGAAGGTATGGGCTGAAATTGATAGACGGGACAAGTTGAATAGTTCAACCCCTGCCCATGACACATAACTACGGCTGGAAACAACCCATATCAACAAATCTAGATCATGTTTTTGGCGATAATACTATGGCTAAATGGATCTATATTCTTTTACTTTTAAGGGCGAGGAATTCAGAAGAGGAAAAAGAGTTTGCGGGGGCATTACATTTCTTGAAGAGAGGTCAGTGTGTCTGTGGTCGTGCTGATATTGCAAAAGAATTTCGAATCGGTGAACAAATTGTGCGATCTCAACTCAAAAAACTCGAAAAAGTGTACAACAAAATAACCATCGAAACAACACCGAAAGGTACTGTAGTTACAATCTTAAACTATGATGAGGTTGTATCGTTTAACCAACAGTTTAACCAACAGGCAACCAACAGGCAACCAACAGGCAACCAACAGGCAACCACTAACAAGAGTGATAAGAGTGTAGAGAATGTAAAGATTGATAATATATCAGAAAATAAAATCAACTCAGAAAAGCCAGAAGACAAGCCAACAAAGAAAAAAGATAAAGTATCCCAAACAAAAAGAATAGCCAGATTGTCAGATGATGAAGAATTGAAGGAAGCCGTAAAACATTACAACCTCACGTATTCAAAGCGGATGCTTCCTCTTGCAGAGCTTGACACCAATTTCAGGTATTGGAGAGGGGTTTATTCCGTTGAACAAATTAATGAGGCTATTTCTAAGGCGTACCATGACCCATACTGGAAGGAAATAATAACTCCAGAGATTTTGTTTCGCAGGAAAAATGTTAGGGATGAAGAGGTAAACAGGATCGATGAGTTTTTAGGCATGAAAGAAGTTATTGAGCTTACTCCGATGGATCAGTTCATCCTTGAAGAATTAAAGGTAACTGACCCGCAAAAGTATAAAGACTTCATGGATAGGCATATAGTTAAGGTTAAAAATAATGGATAAATATTTATTAGCGGACATAGAAATATTCAGAGATGCTTTACCTGAAATAATAGCGAACAAGAAGCGTGATTTATTGCCTAAAGAAGCGTATTTAACTAAAGCTTTATCGGATTGGGAACATGTAGCCAAGGGCAGAGCAAGGCATGAAACGGAAGGCAAAACGAAAGAGCATCGAGAGTTTTTATGGAATGTTATTTCGAAACTATCAAACATGGATGCTAAACGAGAACTAGCACAGGTCCGGGCAGAACTGGACAGGATTTTGTTTATCGAGCGCGCTTTGTCGGGGTCTTCTATGCCTATTGATTTCGAACGGATGAAGCAAATACCTATCTCAACTTTCTATTCAGGCGACTTAAAGACAAAAGGGAATAAGAGTTGGGGACGCTGCCCATTTCACAAAGAGAAAACACCGTCATTCACGATCGATGGAAACAACCGTTTCATATGTTTCGGTTGCGGGAAAAAAGGTGACGTGATCGATTTTTACATGATGCTTAACAATGTTGAGATCAAGGAAGCCATAAAAAGTTTAGTTAGGTTTATATAAATTATGAATTACGAAAATCACTTAAAACAAATAAACGAAACAATGCCACTTGTTGATGGCGATAAGCTTGCGGATAATTTCAGCCTCGAAGACACAAAGAACTTATTAAATCCATTACGGGTTAAAGGTTACGGTACGCAATTTCCAGACTTGAATATTGTTGGTGGTTTAAAGGAAGAGAGCCTTATCGTAGTAGTGGCAGATTCAGGCGTAGGGAAGAGTATATTCACAATTGGCTTGGTACTTCACCAACTTGATCGAGGTCTTGGGTGCGTCTATCTTGACCTAGAAAACGGCAAGTCTAGAACGGTTGAGAGATTTTTAAGAGTCAAAGGACAATATGATCAAGATACCCTACTGGGGCTAACAGAAGAGGATGTTATGCAGCAGGTGCAATCCCTCGGTAAACTTGATTATCTTTCACCCATACAAATTTCAGGATTAACGGCAGAGTTGAAAAAGACCGATGAAACTATTCGAGTACGAGATGTACTCAAAAGAAAGATAATTGAGAAAGTAAAAGCCGGGTATAAGATATTCGTGATCGATCCATTTTCTAGGGCTTGCGAAGACAATGCCGGAACAGAGTTTTTTGATGAAGGTACCCTTGCTGGTGAGCTTGCCGATATGGCAGAGAACTTGAAGATAGTTATCATTGCTGTTCATCATATGCGTAAAGGCAATAGAACTGTTTATATTAAAAATCAGGATGAACTAGAAGAAAAATCCTACGTAATGCCTACCGGGGAATCAGTTAAGGGCAGCGCAAAAATCCTTCATCGGGCAACGGATGTTTGGGGGATTGTGAGGTTTAGGGAAGAGAACAACCCGATAGAGGGTGCAATTCTTGCAATTCTTAAAAGCAGGACTGGAGAATTGCGTAATATCAAGCTTGAATTTGACAAGCCGGCATTGACGTTTAATCCTTATCGGTACACCTTTCTGGATCGGGTCTTTGACCATAGAAATTAGTAGTTGACGGATGTTATGACTGGTACTACAGTAGTAGTAAAGTAATTAATTTAATTTAAGTTTATGGAAGATACAACAAACACTTTAAACCTTATCGGCACGTCAACAGCTAGTGCGGATAATAAGCCTATTGAGAAGGCGACGGAAGCTGCTGTTTCTAGAGAAAAGCCAGTGGGGCTAATGTCTAGAACCTCGTTTCTCGATCCGACTGTATGGTCACAGATGGGGATTATGGCGTCAGCTTTTAGGCGTTCTAACGCATTAGGTTCAAACGAAAACGAGTTCACTTTAATGATGAAGTTTCAGGCAGGTATTGAAATGGGAATGTCCCCGATTGAATCAATCAAGTCTTTTTATTTCGTAAATGGAAATATAAATATTTTTGGTGCGGCATTAATGAAGAGATTAAGAACATTTGGATGGTCGATATCTTATGCGGATGAAAATAATAAATGCACGGTAACCGTAACTACCGATGAAGGATCGAAACAATATTCAGACAGTTTGACTTTTGAAGAGGCTGAACAATCTGGATGGACTAAAACTAAAACTGGTGCGGTAAAAGACAACTGGTTACCGGGAGCAAACCGAAAATTGAAACTTAGATATGGCGCGGTTTCAATGTTGATTAAATCTTATTTACCGGAAGTTCTAGGTTCCGCGACAGATATTGCCGAAGTGGCTATGGATTATTTGCCTACTGAAAGCGGACGGGCTTCAATTCCTGAGGCTGCAGACGCTAATGAGCCGATTAACGACACATTGTTTAAGACCTTGGCAGCTATGGGCGGGAACATGGATCGGGACTATACCAACGACGAAGCAAGAAAACTTATTCGTGAATTAGGTCCTAAAAAGGCGGTGAAAAATGTATAACCTTGATGGTATTACTAAACCTGAACTAGAGCGATTGGCAGTTGATAAAAAGGTATTTGAGCTAGAGCAATTAGCCGGGGATTACCACAAAGCCAGTGTGGAAATTGAGCGATTGACAGCTGATAAAAAGGTATTAGGCATGGAGATTATCGAAAGGCTTAAAGCTGAAAACATGGATGGTCGAGTTGTTGGAAAATATGCTGTATCAATTATCCGAAAAGAGATTTGCAATACAACAATCGAAGACGCGGCACAATTTGGGGCGGTCATTACTGAAGAAAAGGTAAACACGGCTATCCTTAGAAAAATCAAAAAATCTGGAATGGATGTACCGGGGTTTAATATTCGGGAAGAAGTTAGGGTTAAGCTGGGAGCAGCAGATGGATAAAATCCATTTTTCTTATTCAAGCATCAACTTGCTTTATACGGCAAGTCACAACTGGATTAATAAACAGCTTGGGATTAAACAAGAGGACAAGCCGTATTTCACAGCAGGAAAACACGGTCACCAGATTATTCAGGATCATGTATCGGGCAAGTGTAAAGATGCGAGGATTGACTACATCAAGGATTACTTTCCGATTGTAGAGCGATATGATTTCGACCCACAGTGCAAGTTTAGCTTTGATGTTGATGGTTATGATTTCATCGGGTTTTTTGATGGTAAGAACTACGAGGATAAAAAATCGCTAGAAATTAAACTGTCAGGCACTCCGTGGACGCTTAAAAAGTTTCAGGATTTGATGCAGAGAAAAATATATTCAATTGCTCAACCGGACTTTACGGAAGCCATACTTTTAACGGGATCTTTGAAACCTGATGATTGGGCGACTACTAGACTTAAACGCTACGCCGTCGAGTTAACCGAAAGAGACCGTAAGGACGCGCTTGAGTGGATCAGAGGTGGATTACAAATTTTCGAGTCTGGGGACTTCTCCGGGGGGCTTACGGATGGTGTGTGCTTAAACCCTAGGTGTAACTGGGGTAGTAACTGTAGTTTTAAATTAGGATGACAAATTTTTTTACTGTCCTATCAAGGTCAAGAGAATTGATTCATATAGTTGTTGATAAGGGTTCTAGTGATTGGAGCTGTACATGCGAAAGCTATTCGATCCAGAAAAATATTAATTGTTATCACATCCTTATGGCTAAAGCAGGCAAAGCTAGGATGGTGACATTAGGTCAAGTCAACGAGTTAATGAAAAATAACCGTATTTTAGTTAAGGTTAAAAAGAATGCACAACCTCAAAGGGATATCAACGAGACTAGTTAATTGCATTCTTATGTTATCTTTAATGCCTTTCATTGGCATAGTAGTTATTTTATTTATTTCAATAGTTGAAGCGTTTCGACTTGCGAGAAAGAAACTTTTACGATGAAAAAATTTGCATTTCTTAAGAAACTTAAAATGGTGGAAGTATCACCCGGCTGTAGTGCTTATTCATTACTGGATATTGCGAAATATTTAACAGTTGGTCAATTGAGAGAGTACAGAGAATGGCGCAGAGGCGCAGTCATAATGTATCAGGGTGAAATCATGGTGTTTGAAAGTAGTTTTAATTTTTTTCTAGAAAGTCGTGAAGATTGGGGTAATATATGAAATTCAGCGTTAATGAAGCAAAATTGCTTGGTAATGTAACCCGTGCTATTGAGCTTAAGTTTACACCTAGCGGGAATCAGGTTGCTAGTTTTTCTATGGCTACCAACCGTAGTTATATGGACAAACAAACTAATACGTGGACTGATATAGGGACTTTCCACAATATTGTTGTTTGGGGAAAGCTTGCAGAGTTTATCGCAAAATCTATTAGCAAAGGCGATAAAGTCTACGTTAGTGGAAGAATTGAGAATAGAAGTTATACAAACAAACAAGGTCTTAAAGTGTATATAAGCGAGATCGTTGCAGAGGATGTAATTTCTTTAAACAAGAAGAAGTCTGTTTATGATGAGTCGCCACCATTAGTTGAGGATGTAGGGTTCGACGCATTCGAAGCTACGTTTGGAGAGCATCCGGGCGGAGAGCCTATTGAAGAGCCTGCCAGAGAGAATCCGACGCCATTTTAGCTATTCATAGACACAAAAAGGTGCTTATTGACTAGGTACTACAGTAGTAGTAAGGTATACATATGCCATTTAATGCAAAAAAACAAAAACAATTAGAAGATAAATATCTAAACAAGAGAGCTATTATCGAGAAAAACGGGTTATCCATTTACGTGGTTATATCCAGAGTCAGCCAAATGTACGGACATGTTAGATTCCTCGTTAAACCTGATGCAGGCGCGGGTATGATTTGGGTCACTAATATTGAAATATTGAAAGAATCAGATGAACAGTGAAACTAAAAGACAGATAAGACAAAGGGAATTCAGAAAACTTAAATTATATCTTAAGAAAAATCTGCTGTATTGGGTGATCGTGATATTTTCTATGTCATTTTTCGTAAAATCTATAGTGGACGCGTTTTTCGCTAGTCATTATTTTAATTAATTGAAGGTAAAGCCAGATGAATAAAAAAGAAGCGTTAAGAGAAATATTATGTAGTTTGAATCTTGCGGTAGATGTAGATAGTTTGGATCTATCACCCGCGGAACTTAAGTTTTATGAAGACAGATTATCAGGCATAAAGACTAAGGGTTCGATGACTAACGGCGAAGAAGTAGTAGAAGAAATTCTAGCACTATTTAAATCAGGAAGTTCTGAAACAGACGAAGAGCTAAGAAATCTATTGCGTCCTATAATTGAAGTTGTGATGTTCCTTCAATTGAGTTTAGTTATGTTTGACAGAGTGGACATGGACGACAAGAGAATTATTAAATCCATTGGTACAGTAGCGAAAATGTTGCATACTTTGCATTGCGATAAAGAAGATCATGCAGAAAGTAGACGTTCTATGCCTTCTGTGCTTAAAGCATTTTCGGATGAGTTTGTGAAACCGGGCGCGTTTGATGCTGGTGTTGAAGAAGCTATAGATGGTTATTTGAGAATTAACCGGACATGAAAGAAATTCCTGCCGAAATAAAATTAATAGTTGAGGAAATGTCAGTTCAAGGTAATCATTTCCCTTTATACATGGTTCAAGAAGATTTACGGCTTTATGTCGGGTATGACGGGGACTGGACACACACTGAAAGAATGAGGTCAGACGTTGTTAAAGAAAAATATCTATGCACTAAATGCAAGAGGTTTAAAGCTAAAGATGAAGAACTTCCAAAAGATTGTGGCAAATGCAAACCAGAGGCTTTTTATCACTATAAAATTATGGAGTTTAATAATTCTAGGGCAGGGGTATTCCTAACGGAGAAAGCTTGTCAGGAACATATTGATCGAAGCCAGTATTTCTACAATAACCCTAGACCGTGCGGGGTCAGAATATGGCGAAACCCGGAAACGCAAAGGGTCACAAAGTTTTTATTTGAGGCGGCAGGAATTTCGGTTCCACCACATTATCTATGACAATAGACGAGAAGAAGAAAATAATAGCAGACGAGTTATTTGAAGTTTATATGCATGGGGCTTCTGATAGCTACCATAGCCGGATTATTGACGATACGTATCAACCTTATCTAATGGAGAAAGCGGACGGTATCGCAAGACTCGATGGAACTCTAAGCACTGCTGAAACGGCATGGTCTAGTATGGACGGGAAGGCTAAAATTATTGTATTTGCTATTGTATTTGGATACATAGCTACCTGCCTAATATTATTTAGTATGGTCTTTTAGGAACAAAATGACAAAAACACTTTCTGAACTAGTAAACCTAAGAAATATTATTTTTTACGGACTTAATGACAATGAAGCGCAAGTGTTTCAAGGAAAATTTGTTGAAGTTTTAGCGATTAACGCTGATTTATCACAGGTAATACCACAATTTATGATTTGGTTGTTAAGCGATAAGAAAGATGGCGTTATTCAATACATGAAGGAGGGCGATAAAAGAGCAATGAAAATAGTTGTCGGTCTTTATAAGAAAGAACTTGAAGGGCTAGAGGTTACCAACGAAGAACGGTCTAAAGCTCTCGCTGGTTCTTTTCATGCTTTTTTTGTCGCTGATGCTGCCAAAGAAACTCATTACAAAAAAATTGCTGATAAGTTGATTGAGTTGATTGAAGGGGCAAATTGGAGTAATTGAAGGTTGAGGCAGGGGGTCACACAGGTTCGATTCCTGTACGCCTGATAAAATTTAGCCTTATGAGTATATAAAGGAAATCCGGAATTACTTTATAGGTAGTAAAGCAGATTTTTTGTTGGTGTTCGTCTAGTGGTCAGGACGTCCTCCGTCTGAGTCTTGAATCAAAGATTGAAAGTGGTGGGGGTGTTTAGTGCTAGCGAAGTGCTTTGAGGGTACCTACATGATAAGCCACCTCTCGCAGCAAGGCGGGGATACCTACTAGCAGGGTTTGTTAAAGCCCCTTTAGACCCACCACTTTGAGTCTTTGAATGACTCAAAAAGCACATTGTTTTGTTCGTGGTCATTGCCAACTCGGCAGTGGGCTTTTTTTGATTGGGGAAAGGAAGATTGCTTTCAATTGCTATAACTCATTTAGAGACCGCAATGCTATATACAAAAGAGGCTACTAGTTAGTCCTTTCTGCCCTACGGGGCAGTTGTGGGTTAATTAATTGAAGGAGCAAAATGAAAACAATGAATAACAAATTAGCAAATATCAAAGATAAGACGGGAAACAGTGTTTGTTTTAAGGGTTTACTTGAGGAATTAGATAACGAGCTAACAGAAGATCAAAGGACAAAGCTTAGAGTATGGTTTAATGCTACGCTACTGCCAGTGTTAAACCCTAACGGCGGCAGGTTTGTTTTTATAAGTACGCCGTTTGATAAAAAGGATGAATGGGCTAAAGTCCATGCTTATGCTGCTACTGTTTCTGCTATTTATGAGGACGCCCAAAGCAATAAGCATAAAGATATGGCTGATAAATTAATTGATTTAATTAAAGGAACAAAATGAAAACAACAAAGTTAAGATCATTGTTAAATAACTTTCTACAGGATATTGATACCGAAGCTCAGATAGACACTAAGACCGCGAACGCCATAGTGGATGCTCACTTGAGACTATTTCAGGCTTATTCTGGAAAAATCCGGAGAGAAACTGCTAAAGAAATTGTAGAGTTTCTGGATGGTCTTGAAATAAACCAACCATTTGATTTGAAAACTGATAATTGGCGGAACTGGAAGTATATAAAAAACTCGATTGTTGATGAATACGGCGTTCCAAGTCAGGCGGATAGTTTAGAATCAAATGGATGAAAATAATACAGGGAGACAGTTTGGTAAAGCTAAAAGAGCTACCAGAAAACAGCGTTGATTCCGTTGTCTGTGATCCACCGTATGGTCTTTCATTTATGGGTAAAAAATGGGATTACAATGTACCTAGCGTAGATTTATGGAAAGAAGTATTAAGAGTATTGAAACCGGGTGGACACTTACTTTCATTTGCAGGCTCACGGACTTACCATAGAATGGTGGTGAACATTGAGGACGCTGGATTTGAAATCCGTGACCAAATTATTTGGGTTTACGGGTCGGGGTTTCCAAAATCGCATAACATAGGCAAGGCAATTGATAAGTTGCAAGGAAATGAGAGGGAAATAATATCAGAAACATTTAGGGGCGAAAATGCAGGAAAACAGTCAGGGATCATGGGGAAAACTGTATCCAGAACAGATACTTTGTCCAAAGGAACATCACCCTATGAAGGCTGGGGAACTGGTCTAAAACCTGCTCATGAAGATATTGTTCTAGCTAGAAAGCCACTATCCGAAAGCACTATTGCGCAAAACGTACTCAGGTGGGGGACTGGTGGGATAAATATAGATAGGTGTAGGGTGAGGACAGAAGAAAAACTAGAAATAGTACAAGGTAATAATAAAGAAACAAGTACACCTAATGCTCCCAATAATGGTTGGAAAAGTGAGCCACAAACTCAAGGTAGATTCCCCGCAAATTTCCTGCATGACGGAAGTGATGAGGTGGTAGGGTTGTTTCCTGATAGTACAAGCGGTTCAATCAAAGAAGGTACGAAGCAAGGGTTTGCTGGCACTGGTATTTATGGGAACAGCAATGGTGTTACAACCGAGAGGAACGCCAGCAAAGGCTCTGCCTCACGCTTCTTTAAGACCTGTAAAGATACGCAAAAGCATGCTATAATGAGTGTATGCAACGATATAAATGTAAACAATGTGGGAAGCAATTTGATGATTTCCCAGCTAACAGAAAAAATCGTAAAAATACATTCTGTTCTAAAAAGTGCAACGCCCAATTTAGATTTGCTAAACCAAAACCTAAATGCCTTGTTTGTGGAACAGAGTGCAAAAAACACAGGAATAGATTTTGTAGCAAAACTTGTAGTAATCAAGGAAGTCCCAGAGGATTTGGTGAGCCAAGAGGAATTACAAGCTATTCAGGACTTTATTACAAACTGCAAAAAATGTTCCCTAACCCAGAGAAATGCAGATGCGGAGAAATGGGAAAGCATAAACATCACCCAGATTACAACAAACCTTTTGAAATTGTGTGGTTATGTGTTAAGTGTCACAGACAAGAACACCAGCTTGGACACAAAGGAAAAGGCGGAACAAAAGTCAGAACACGCAAGCTTCGCATATTTCCCTAAGGCTTCAAAACGAGATAGGAATGAGGGGTTTGAGGTTAAGCAAACAGGAAGTTTTGAGGGCAACGCAGACATCAATAATACGAATCGTAAAATAGGAGCAAACCCAAGTAAACCAAACGAGCCAAGATTTAACCATCATCCAACTGTTAAACCTACAGCACTCATGCAATATCTAGTGAGACTTGTTACACCAAAGGGCGGAATAGTTTTAGATTGTTTCATGGGGAGTGGTTCAACGGGCAAGGCTTGTGTACTAGAGGGCTTTGATTTTATTGGAATAGAACTAGACCCGGAATACTGCAAGGTTGCAGATGCAAGGATTAAGGCAGTAAGTTCTTTAGACAAGACAAACACGGGCAACTTGGCAGAAAATTATTTATAGTTGAAAGATCAAAAATGAAAGAGAAAATAATATTTTTTAGGGAAAGTCTAGCGCAGTCCTTAATAGCGGATGCTATTAGTTTTACCGGATTTGTAGGGCTGATGACGCTTAACTATATGTTTTGGGATGGGGCTTGGTATACAACTATAGCGATCCTGATTATATGGGGGTTATGGTCGGCTTCTGTAGCGTTAAGAAACAAGTCAACTGTATTCACTTCTAGGAAAGACTTAATTAAATATCTACAAGAAAATAGCAATCATGACTAATGAAGAATGGTTAGAAACATTTTGGAAGACTAAGTTAGCAACTCAAGGTGGTAGTTGCTGGGAATGTTGCGAGTACGAAGACATGGTAAACGAAATGCTAGCCTACCTTCAATCAGTTCTTGAGGACAAGGATAAAGAAAATAGCAAAGGAAACTAATACTTGACATATGCGGACGCGTTCGCTATGATATGGGTATAAGGTTGAACAAGTGTTCAATCAGGTTAAGGAGATAATAATGGAAATCCAATTTTACAGAAAAAATGTTTACGGTAGAGAAATGATGTATTTGATAAAAAGCCGGGAAACAGAATCTATGCTTAAGCTAATGGGGACACTTACAATCAACAAAGAACAAATTGCTGAATGGAGTAGATTAGGGTTTGAGTTTGAGGAAGTGCTTGCACCATGAAATGCCCACACTGTAATCAAAATATAGACATGACCGAACACATGCGGAAACTAGGCAAAAAATCAGGCGAAAAACGCAAGGGTGACTCAAAATATATGAGTGAGCTTGCGAAGAAAGGCTGGATTAAAAGAAATCTTAATAAAGTTCAAAACATAGATAGTTTGAAACCAAAGGATCAAAAATGACAGAAAAAATAACAAAAAAACAGTTGAAAGCATTGATTGATTTTATACCTAAGGGAGACGTTAGACCTGTTTTGCAAAACTTGCGTGTTGTTAATTATTTATTAGCAACTTATCTAGTAGCCGTTAACGGGTTCGCTATTGCAATGATAAAGATTAACGATGGATATTTTAAAGAAAACGGTAAAGTTATCAGCCGCAATGATTTATTGAAATTTCATGCAGTCGCTGGTAAGTATGTTCATATTGAATCTTTAATGGAATCATTACAGCCGTTAGAAGATGACTACCCGTCTATAGAGGGGCTTGTACCAAATGACGAAGAAAAACCAGTTGCACAGGAGTCTATAAGCGTAGATCCTAAAATATTGGCTTCACTTGATAATATAGCAGGGTATATTCTATCCTATAAATTCTATGAAGGATTTAAGATGGTGTCTGTAGATCAATCGAATATTTATATACTTATGCAACGGAAGGTATAAGTTTATTGAGTTAATTAAAGGAGCAAAATGAAAGAGAAAATAAAATGTCTTGGTCACGACATTAATGTCATTACCTACTTTTTAAATAAGGATAAATAAGATGCCAGAAGGACTAGATACAGTAAAATACGACGCGCCGGTCATGTCAGACCAAGAATCACTATTAGAGCTATGCAATGGTGATCGTGAGTTAGCTTGGTTCATCTCTGAATGGATCAGTAACGGACGGAATGCTACTAAAGCTTACAAGATTATAAGACCTCATGTTACCTATGATTCAGCTAGGGCGTTAGGATGTATGATGTTAGCGAGACTTAACATGGTTTCAATCATGGCGTATTACGACGTGGGTATCCAAGATTATCTTAATCAGCTAAGAGACGGGATGAACGCCGATACCGTTAAGATTCTAAGGAAGTACGATAAAGAGGGTAATGTCATCGCAGAGATTGACATGAGCCAACCAGACCACAAAACGCGTAGACCATATCACGAAGCCGTGGGCAAGCTATTAGGCATCGAGAAGGATAGGCAACAAGCACCGCCAGTTATTCAATTCAACTTCACACAATTACAACCTACAATAATTAAGGATCGGCAGGCTAGGGGATTGCCTGTTTAAGCTACCCGTTGACTAAGCACTACAGTCGTAGTAAATTAAGAGTATGAATTGCAGGCATTGCGGGTCATCAGACATAAAAGCATCAAAATTAGTCGGACTATCAAAAGACGGATTGACGACGAGGCATTGTTACCGGGTCTGGTGCCAGAATTGCCGGAAGGGACACCACGTCAAAAAGACCCTCGATATGTATGAGGTGGTGAAAGATCAAGCGTGGGTATTTTCAAAAAGATATCAGCGATTTTTGCATCAGGAGAAACAAGGGCGCTTGTTTTAGAGGCTTTTTAATATTGAGTACATTTTAGTACCTATTATCCAACAAAAGAAACTGATAGAAAAGATAAGATTGATATTCTACATTGACCAGCGTTTTAGGGGAGCAGCAACCCGCATGTGATTGCAAAATCATCGTAATACTGCACGGAACACCTCAAGAACCTAAGGAATACGCTCTGACTTGTAGCAAGATCTACAAGGCGGGAGAACCAGAATGCACTTAAAAAAGATAAGCATTCCTAGGGATCGCAGAGGGTGGGACCGGAGGACGAGAGAACCAGACAGGGGGAAGAGAGTTAGGACTAGAGCTTCCGGGAAGTTAGGTATCACGTCGTAATTTCCGGCGTGTGTGGTACAAATTACGACGTCTAGCCATATGGTAGATTAGATACATGAACAAAGTAGCTAAAGGCAATAGAATAGAACTACTAGTTAGAAAGAAACTTGAAAGTGTCGGCTATCTAGTCGAGAAGAAGAATCGTAACAGGTATCAGAGTCCAGATTTTTGGGGCATGTTTGATTTAATAGCTATCATGGGAACTGTGGTTAGGTTGATACAGGTAAAGAGTAACGCATCTGATTTTTATAAAGCCCGGAAAGAGATCCGAACATGGAAGAAAGTTAACCACGTACAGATTCCTTGTGAGGTTTGGCTATGGATAGATCGCAATGAATTCAGAGTCGAAGAGATTGTATAATCACCTAATATGGATTTAATTCTAACGCCACCCTTATTTATTCCAACGCCATCTTTATTTATTCCAAAAGACGAGAAAGAGTTAATGCAGTTAGCGCATGAAGACCCTAGATTCATTATTGAATCAGCTTTTCAGGTTGTTAATAAAGATAAGCAGGCAGTACCTTTCATCTTTAAGACACTTCAAAATGAGTTCTATGAAAATAGGACTACGAGAGACGATATTTTAAAAGCCGGTCAGCTTGGATTCTCCACAATGATCTTGGCTATATTCACTGTTAAGTTCCTACTAGTGCCTAACGCATGGTGTGTATGTATATCTCATCAAGAAGAGGCGACTCAACGTCTTTTTGAAAGGGTAACTTACTTCCTTGAGAACTTACCGGATTGGTTAAAGCCTTTCTATGTTCCGGGGAAAACAGCAGAAGGTGACATTGTTAATAAGGCGATGAATTCTAAGTTTTATATTGGTACTGCCGGGGCTAGGGCATTTGGGCGTGGGGACACAATCCATTATGCTCATTTATCAGAGGTTTCAAGATGGCGAGGATCAGGCGAAGTTGCAACCGGAATAATCCGTGCGGTTCCTCTTAATGATCCAAACACTTGGATCGTAAAAGAAACGACTGCTAATGGCGTCGGGAATTATCACCACACTGAGTGGAAACGCGAGCGTGACGAGAAGTCTGATTTTCGACCACATTTTGTACCCTTTTATAAACAGGAAGAATACCGGATGATTGGGGTATTGAAAGACAAGACAGAAGAGGAAGACCGTTACCAGAGAAGATTCCCGTTAATGACTGACGAAGTTCTATTATGGCGCAGAAAGATGATCAATACTCTTTCATCCGAAAACGGGCGGACGCCAGAAGATATGTTCAAGCAGGAATTCCCCGCGGACGAAACAGAAGCGTTTCTGTTTTCTGGTAATCCTATATTCCCGGTAGAGCAGTTACAAGAATATTTAGCGGATGCTGTTCCACCTGTACTTATTGGCAATCTACAAGGGGTATCACCTTACGAGAGTTTCGACGCTAATACTAAGGGATATTTCAAAATCTGGGATCCACCGGAGATTAGCTCACAGTACATAGCATTCGCAGATGTTGGGCAGTTTTCAGATTATTGTGTTTGTACTATTGTTAATAAAAAGACTTGGAAAATGGTTGCTAAATTTAGGGCAGTGATTAGGGCTGTACAGTTTGGCGATGAACTCAATGTTATCGGGCATTACTATAATAAAATGTTGATTGCAGTTGAGGTTAATAACATGGGACAATCGACGGTAGATAGGTTGGTAACTTTAAGTTATCCTAGTTTGTATAAACGTAAGCGAAAAGACCAGAAAACAAAAAGATATGTTGATGAGATTGGTTGGAATACTAATCGGGCGACGAAGCCATTAATGATTGGTCATATGCAAGAATTGATTAGAACAGAAGCTATTGATTTACCGGACGAAGAAATCTTAATCGAGATGCAAACATTCGTTAAACATCAAGATGGATCAATGGCAGCATCCGAAGGTAATAACGATGATCAAGTTATTTCGGTATGTGGTGTCTATTATGTTTTAAAAGAGAATCCATTCATTGAAAAGTCGAACAAGGTTTCGGCTGCAACCGTTAATAAAGCACAAAAATATAAAGAAATGAGATCCTCAAAAGGAATCAAACGATGGCGTCAATAAGTGCTAATATTGTTTTAAATCTATGGCTATAAAAAAATCTGCATATAACGACGAGACCGCAAAATTAGCGGCTAAAAGATATAAACTTTCAAGTGACTACGTTAAGCCTTATTTTGACAACTTCATAGACAACTATAAACATTACTTTCAGCGAGTCATCCAAGAATCAGTTGAACAAGACCCAAACGCATATCCATTTTATTCGCAGATGACTATACCTATTGGCTATCAAGTTGTTGAGACTTTATTGCCTAGGACAGTTTCAAAAGAGCCGACATTCTCTATTAAGACAGAAGAGGAGAACGATGAAATGGCAGAACTAAAATTAGCGAGCCTGATTAAATATCAAATGGCGCACCCTTATTTGATTGATGATCCTATATTCTTGCGACTGTCTACAGCAGCAAAAGAAATGTTTATCACTGGTAATGCTTGGGGTATGGTTCCGTGGACGCAAGAAGAAGCTGAGATCGAAGAGTACCAACCGTACTCAACAGTGTTAGGTCTTAACGAGCCATCATGGGAGAACATGGAACGTATACGTGAGTATGGTATTAAGCCGCAATGGAAGGTGGTTACAGTTAAGAAGAAAGTTATTGATGCACCTGTATTTAGGCATATTTCTATCTTTCATGTATTCCCTGACCCGGCGAAGAAAAGAGTTTCAGACCTTGGATATGCAATTGTTGAAGAGTGGATGACGTACGATGAGATTAAATCAATGGTTAAGATATCGGAAGATTCTTATAAGAATATGGAAGTATTCGAAGCCATGAAAGTTGCTAAGAAATTCGGCACGGTTGGAATGATTGATTATGACCAACAGATTGCAGAGATGTTTGGAAGTGACAACTACGCAACTAAGGGCGAGGGGATGGATGGACAGTTTAAGGTTTGGTTCATGCTTGAGAAAAATAAGTACTCGATTATTATTAATGGGGAATTGACTATCCGTGACGGTAAGAATCCTAACGGCGATGGAAAGTTAGGGCTTATATTAATGAAAGACATTCCAATCCCTAACGAACTTTACGCGTGGGGCGAGATTGACCCTATTAAAAAGATCGAAGACGGAATGACTGATCAAGCTAATATGCGTGCTGATTCTGTTTTCTATGATCTAATGCGTATCTGGAAGCTTGACCCTACTTCATTAATTGATGGTGAGGATTTTAGTCCAGAGCCGGGATCTATTATTCAGATGACAGACCTAAACGGATTACAACCCGTTGATACAGGCTCAACTAAGGCGTCGGCTTACCGTGAGCATGATGAGTGGAATAGCATAATTCAATCTGTTACAGGCGTTAATGATTATTCAACTGGTGGTATTGATGGATCGATGAACAAAACTTTTGGCGGGGTGGAGCTTTTACAACAGGCGGCGAACGCTAGATTCGGATTTAAATTACAATTATTCGAACAGTTGGGGCTTAAAGCTATTGGCACGATGTATGTTCAGAGGAATTTGAGATTTTTTGATTCACCACAGGCTTTAAACACCGAACAAGGAAAGCTTGTTGTAACTCCTGATGATATCCGGATTATCCGGGGCAATATACATTTTATGGTTGATGCAGGATCGACGCAAATTGGTAATAAGAATGCTGATGTAAATAAATGGAAGTTTATTTCCGATCAAGTCGGGGCAAACAAAGCACCGTTTAACGATTTAAGTCAAGCAGCGCAGGACGAAATAGGCAAGAGGCTTTTATACGCGCTTGATGAGAAGGATGTAGAGAAGTTACTAGAGAGGAAACAAGAATTACCGTTGCCCGCAGGAGTGAATCCCAACGGGGCAAACCCATTAGTTCCTAATGATTTAGTTGAAATAAATAATGATCAACAAAGCGCGCCAGATGTACAACAAGATAATGCACAAGCCGTCATTGGAGAATAAGCTTGAAGTTATTCAGATTGCAGAAGATTTAGAAAACATGATGAAAACTCAAGGGTGGAAACACTTAAACAAATGGGTTAATGAACAACGTGAGTCAAGCAAGTTACACATGGAGCGCGAGGCGGTTGTATCTAATTCCATGAACATTTTAGGGATATTCAATAACTACGTTAAGTATATATTTATTGTTGCTGAAAACCGTGCTTACAACAAACAGCGCACTTTCATCGAGGTAGTAATAGCCAATGGCAAAAAACACAAAGAAGAATTATCAAAAGAAGAATGAGGAACTAGATATCTGGTCTGTCCTTAAAGAACGAAAGCGAAAAGGTCTAACCGACGTTGAGATTGAAGTTATACCCTTAAAAGAGCCACAGTCACTATCAAAGGGTAAGCATAACTTTATTATAGATGATCTAAGGCGAGGCAGTGTCATTTGTACTTCTTGCAAGGTTAGTCACGGCGGAATACTTGAGGCGCATTTATTACATCGGTACAAAGTAGAAAACGGCATCATATATTTAGACGGGGAGCCTACCAACGAATCAGCTAATTGACAGTTGGCAAAAAGGATTTAGTATTTTAATCAGATATTAGTTTACCGGGCAGGAAACTTTTAAAAATTCAATAACAGCTTACACGTTTAGGGCATGCGTCCGTTATTTGTAGTTTTACGTAAGCTGTTAGCTACAAGTATCGGACGGATGTTCATGAGAACAACCGTTTTTTATTTATTTAGCCTCATAAAGAGACACCTAAAAAAATATGGATAACACACAAGACACCACAGCCGCTAAGACTGCTGATTATGATCCTACGACTGGATACACTAACGTAGATCCAGATATGTTTCTATCAGAAGACGACGCACAAGCTGAAACCTCAGAAGGTGGTAATTCTGACAACGAAGAGCAATTAATAACTGCGGAACAGAATGAAAGTGAATCTACGGATACACAAGAGCAAGAAACGCAAGCACCTGAATTGTTTGCCGGAAAATTCAAGTCGGTTGAAGATCTTAAGACTGCTTTTGCAGAATTAGGCGGAAACCCTGATAAGTTCAAAGATCCTGCAATGCTTGAAGAAGCATACGAAACTAGACAACGGGAATTTTCTCGAAGTCGGAATCATATTGCTAATCAGGAGAGGCTAGATCAAGAACCAGAAGTTCCGGACCAGTCATTGGATACAGAATCAATAATGAGAGAAATCAGAGAATCGGGCGCACTCGACAAAGTGGAGTCCACCGAAGACTTGATGAAGGTTGTTATTGAGGCACTTGTACCAAAACTGACATCACAAAACGGCATGATGACAAGAGAAGATGTTCAGAAAATTGTTGTTGAAAGTGCAGAACGCGAAGTTAGATTAACTGAACTTCACAGCCTTGAAACAGAGGTTCCCCGTCTGAAAACAGATACGGAATTTAGAAACGTATTCGGTCTTTATGTTAAACAACAAAAAGACTCAAACGATTATGTTGATCTTAAGACCTCTTTAAAAGACTTTGTGAAGATAGGTCAATCACTTGGCGATGAATACGCAAGACAGAATCAACGAAGTGCCGCAGATAAAAATGCGAGTACAGCATCAACTGATAATGGGTCTTTTATAGATTCACCAAAAGATGAGGTTGATGATATTTTGGGAGCATATCAAGCAAAGCGAAATATATTTGGTTAATTAAGAAATAAAATACTATGATTACGACTGTAAGAAATACAAGTAATGTCACGGCTATTCGTAGAATAGTGGACATTTCAAACAAGATCGACGTACTTGAACCAGATTCAGCACCACTTACTCAATTAATGAAAAAAATTGAAAAAAGAGTAGCTGTAAATCCAGTGTTCAATTGGATGGAAGAAGCGTCATTAACTAAAACTGATCAAGTAAACAATAGCGGCGGATATACGTCAGGCGCACTTTCCGTTATTGTTGATAATGGATCAAGATTTAGAGCGGGTGATGTTGTTAAAGTTGTAGCTACTGGTGAACAAGCACTAGTAACAGCTGTATCAACTAATACACTAACGCTAACTCGTGCATGGGGATCTACTGCTGCGGGAGTACTTGCAGATGATGGGGTATTACTGATTGTTGGTAATGCTAATCAGGAGCATGCAGAGAAGAGATTTATCAAAATCGCAGACCAAACACCGAAAACAAACTACACACAGATTTTTAGGACGCCTTTTGGTATCTCAAGAACTGCTGATAATTCAGAAATGTATGGTGGTAAAGATATGAAACATATCCGTATGATGCAATTAATAGAGCATCAGAAAGAAATGGAACGTGCATTCTGGTTTGGAGAGCCTAAAGAAGACACTACTGGAACACACCCTATAAGGGCTACAGCTGGAGTTGACTTCTTACTTTCCACAAATGCAACTGATGCAGGTGGAACATTAACAGAAGCGGAATTTGAATCATTCTTAAGAACAGGATTCAGATTTGGCGGAAAAACAAAATGGTTATTCTGCGCGCCGATTGTTACCTCTGCTATTTCGTACTGGGCTAAGGCTAAATTACAGACAGTTTCTAAAGATAAAACTTATGGAATTGCTGTTAAGGAATACTTAACACCATTCGGAACACTTAATATCGTAAACATGAATCTATTCTCAGAAACCACAGTTTTTGCGGGATATGCTTACTTATTAGATTTAGATGGTCTAGCTTATAGATATCTTGCTAATAGCGATACTAAGTTAAGAACAAACATTCAGGATAATTCTGCTGATGGACAAGAAGATGAATACTTGTCAGAGGTAGGATTACAACTAAGTCAGGAAAGAAAGGGAGCCGTTTTATTCAACGTCACCGACTTTTCGTAAAGTCTATAGCGGGTGGGAACACCCGCTAATTTAATTAAATTGAAACTATATATGAACAAAAAAACAGGAATCAAGACTAGCGAGATGGGAGTACAGATATTCCCGGAGGGCGAACACCCTAGAACTATAAGGAAGTATGCTAACGAAGATGTTAAACCTTATCTTAAATCCGCTTTTGAAGAATTTTTAAAAACAGTTTCTAAGGAAAATGTAGGAGCTTTAAAGGCTGATGGAGATAGAGCAGCAGCAGCATTCCAGAATTTTGTGTCAAGCATGCCCGTTGAAAAATTGGCTGGATTACTTGGGCTTAAGTCTTCAAGTGTCGTTGATGAATCACAAGACGCTAATAAATCACCTAACGCAATGAGTACCGGAGAAAAAAACGATGCTAGCGATAAGGGTAGTAAATCCGAATAAGGACGTAATTTATTTTTAAAATCTATGAAATTTGTATCAACAAAGTATAGGCAACTAAGGGTAGTATTAGATCCAAAGAGTCAAATGGAAATACAGGGTAAACGTGTGACTAAGGGACTTTATGACCTGTTCCCTAATGGTAAGACCGTTGAGTTTAACGACGGCGAGTATGAGACCAAAGATAAAGCAATCATAAATGCCCTTAAGTCATCATCAGGTTACGCCGTTGATTTTGTAACAGACGAAAGAGAAGCAGACCAACCTAATGATGAAGCGTTACTAAAGAAAAATGAAAAAAAAGAATTTGCAAATGAGATAGCCTCAGTATGTCCTAAGTGCGGGGCAAAGTATAGAAAACCAATTGAACTCGAAGCACACATGAAATCGGTTCATTCAGAAGGATAAATATGACAACAACAGACCCAAGAACAGGTAAGCCAGTTAGTTACAGTAATAAGTCATTAGAACTGGAAAAATCTCGAATGCTACAGCAACAGTTTCCGGGCGGATTTAAAGATCCTTCTAGTGGGAAACAGGTTATTCAGGCTTCCGGGTCTGCGCCTATGTCGTCTAGTTCTGGTGGGTCTTCTAGTAGGTCTTCTTCTTCAAGGAGAGATAGTCTAACTGATGCTGTTTCATCGGCGAGAAGATCCCAAGAAGAAGCAGCCTCAAGAGCCGCAGAAGCAAGCCGTCAGGCAGCTAAGAGATCCTATGAGGGTAAAGTTACGATTGCTAACTCAGCGAAAGAAAGTGCTGGACAATCCTACAACTGGATCATTGATACATTGGGATCTAATAAACAAGACCTTTTAAATCAGATTGCAACGAGTGAGTCTACAGGACTTCAAAACTACGATACCCAAAAGGGGGATACCGTTAAAAATTACGATAAATCTAAACAAGATATTCTTTTTACTTATAGAGATCTTGGGGTTCAACAGGAAAAAATCTTGAGAGGTTCAGGCGCGGGTTTTTCATCTTCAAGGTCACAAGAGGCATTATTGAAACTTAATAATTTCATGGGGAAGGATTTATCAGAAGTCACTACAAATGAAGCTGATTCATTAGCTTTAATTGGTAACGCTGTGACTACATTCAAGCAAAAAACACAAGACGCCAGAATTTCAGTTGAGAGTGAAACAAAAAGTAAGCTAGACAAGGCTGGAATTGATTACAACGCCTCAGTGAGGGCTATTGATAATAATTTAACCCTAGCCGGGAATGCTAGAGAAGACGCTTACGCTAATGCTCAGGTTGCACTTGCGCAAGCTACAGCGGGTATTCAAAACTGGGCTTTACAGGCTAAAGTATCTCTTGAATCACAGATAGCATCGGCGAAAGGCATACTTGATAATTACGTGGTTGATGCAGCTGATTACAATGGTGGTCTTAATAGAGACCTTCAATCTAAACAGGCAGCAGCACAAAGTGCTATCGGGGCTATTGATAACTCTCTTCTTATTAATCCGGGTGGTGGAAACGAGGGAGATTTAAATACGAGTCGTGATCTAGCATTCAAAGCTGGTCGAAAAACATACGGTTCAAAAGACGAGTTAGATGCGGCTTTACAACGCGGGGAAATCAACCAAGGGCAGTATTCCACCTTGGCTTCACAGTTCCAGTATTCAGATCCTTTAATGAGTGCGGCATTAGCTTAATTCGTTTACAATAGGGTTATATATGGCTAAAGATTTACTCAGAGATATTCTGAACTTGGGAGATAACGCAAGAGATTTTGTTGCTAACAAAGTATCGCAATCTAGACCTGTTCAGTATTTCAATCCCGTCTCAAATAAAGGCAAAAATTTCTGGTCATCAGGGGTTGCTGATCAATTGGCAAAAACACAACGGTTTGTTGAAAGTGCCGATACTGCTAAACCATTTGAAACATTTGTTCCTAACATTCCTAAACCAATAAGAAACATTCCAGTGGTCGGTCAGACTGCTAATTTTGTCAGGACTGTAGGAATAAATATTGGAGACACGTTGGCAGCCGGGCTTCTAAACGATCCTATAAATATAGGGAAAACCATAGGCAATATTGCAAGTGGTGGCATTGGGTCTGAATATGGGCAACTAAAGCCGGGCGGCATGAAGGCTGCTTATAACTTACGAAGTTATGTCAATCCGGGGTTTGCTAGAGATTACAAAGTCGAGTCGGACTTTAAAGGCTTGCTTGCTGATATTGCAGAGGCGGCTATGCCGATAGCTTCAGCGCACGTTGGGGCGTCTATGCCGGCGTTAGCTAAAGGCGCAGTTAAGTTTGGAGCGAAACAAGGTCTTAAAACAGGAACAGGTTTCGCAGTATTAGAGGGCTTAAGAAGTGGCAGAAATATTAAAGATAATTTTGAATACGCTAAACACCTAGCTATTACAACGGCTATAGGGGCGGCTTCGGGCGTTTTAGTCGGCACGTCTATTCCACTTCTTGTCAGGGTTGGGCATAAATTAGTAAATATTACTAAGGCTAGTATTAAAACTAGAGCTGTAAAGAATGCTATTAGGGAATCCGGCGGCTTCTTGGCTTTAAAAGATAAAACCATTAAGACCAAGAATGTTAATGATCTTGTCCCGGCGTCTGATGATATTGATCGTGGTCAGGTAGCAATTTATAAAAGCAAAATCAAGAAGGGCGAAAAACTTGATCCTATATATGTAACTAAGAGTGGGGACAAATTTAATATTGAGGATGGCAAAACAAAGTATCAGGCTTTTAAAGAAAGTGGCTTTAATGAAGTGCCTACAGTTGAGCTTGTAAGCCATAGAGAGATTACAAAATCCACGGCACTAGAAATCTCTAAGAAGCCAGATGGCAAGCTGAAATCAAATTTGCGTACTAAGTTAGATTCACGTCCATTAAACCAGATTGAAATTGAAGACGCTTTTAATGCAGGTGACAATAATAAAGTTAAGCAATTGATAGCTGCCATGTCAGACGATGATCCTTATAAAGGATCTATGCAATCCTTGTTTGGCGATGATATTGCAGAAGAAGCTATTGTAAAGCCTTTAGTCAAGACTAACGATACATCAGAAATACAAGAAATCAGAAATAGCATTATAGAGGGAGAGAACATATT
>Ga0163151_10001691_pt1 | contig 36626 bp, 49 predicted proteins | sample OliLakLV19MP5IB2_FD_145596 | JGI IMG/M metagenome (GOLD analysis project Ga0163151, IMG submission 145596) | Freshwater microbial mat bacterial communities from Lake Vanda, McMurdo Dry Valleys, Antarctica - Oligotrophic Lake LV.19.MP5.IB-2 | ecosystem: Environmental > Aquatic > Freshwater >... | reverse complement strand
AGCTGGCCGAGTGTTTGCGAGGCGCGGAATCCGCCGACCGCGAGGATGGCCTCGGCGGTCGCCGAACCGATACCCGGCACAGCTCGCAGGAGCATGCCGAGCTTGAGCCGGTCCGAGGAGCGCCGCCTCGCCTTGGTGAGCGTCGTCCCACGGATGACCTCGACCGCGCTAACGCGACCCTCCCGGATCGCGTCGCGTAGCGCGGTCAACTCCTGCTTGCTCTTGTGACCCTTCTCCAGCGCCGCCGCTCGCTGCTCGTCGGCGCTCACGAGAACGTGACCTTCTGCCCGGCAACCTCCGGTTTCCAACTCCTCGCCGGAACGGCGACAAGCTCGGACCCGATCAGCTCGTCACTGATGCCACTACCTCCGCATCCGTCACTGTTTCCTCGGCGTTGGCCTCGACTCCGTCGGCCTCGGCTGTCTCGACCTCGCGCGACTCGCGCAAGGCAACCGCTGCGCGCAAGAACGCGCGAGCGACAATCTTCGGTAGGTACCCTCCGGCGTCCTCCTCGACTTGACTCCAGACCTTCGCCGTGAGGCTCGGCGCGGTGTCGCTGTCCGAGGCGTCGTCCGTGAGTAGCATCGTCAGCGCGGCTATCGCCTTCGGCATTGTGTCCTCGGGCGTCGCCGGACCGAACGGCGGACCGGCTGCTGCCGGAGTCGCCTCGACCTCCTCCGCGCTCACAGCACCCATGCCGACGAGGTCGCTGATCGCTCGGTTCTTGGCGCGCGTCGTCGCCGTCGCGCGCAGATCGTTCTCTAGCTTCTGCTTGCCACTGTCGGCGGCAAACCGGCGCTCGTCCACCGAGCAGTACCCGTCGCCGTCGCTGTACTGGCCGGACGGCGCGTGAAGCGCGCGAGCGATGGCCGACGCTCGCGTCGGTTGCCCGGCGTCGTCGCGCTCGACCGTTACGTCGCGCAGCTCGACCGAGAGCATGAACGCCTTCGCGATCTTGCGCCAGCCGGACTTTTTGACGAACTTGCCATCGCGCCCGGTGTCTTGGTAGTCGCTCTCGTCGAGGAGCTGCGGAAGGAGCTGCTGGTACTCCTTCATCGCCGCCGTGACCTCCGCCGCTTTCGCCGGAGCGAGAACGTGCGGCTCGACGACGGCAACGGCGGTGCTCGCCTGCGCCTCGGGTGGTGACGACGCCTCCGCTGCGGGCGTCGCCTCCTCCTTCTTTGCTGCCATTGGAACCTCCTGTTTAGCTGTTAGTCAGATCGGACTCGAACAGTCTGGACGACGCGCCGGTCGGCTCGCTTTTTTGCGCCCGCCGGCTCGCTTTTTTGCGCCCGCCGCTCCGCTTCTAAGCGTTTCCGCTCCTCGCGACAGTGGTAGACCGACGCCCGGTCGGCGAGCGACCAGAACTGAATTAGCCCTGGGGGCTTTCGTCCCCACAGGGTGCCGAGGAATCGGTGACCGACGCTGATCGTCACGTGGCGACTTGCTCGACGATCGGCGCTTCGGCAAGCAGCTCGACGAGCTTGTCTGCGCTTGCCTCCACAAACGCAGCCCGCGCATCCCACGCATCCCGCGCAGCCCGCGCAGCCCGCGCAGCCCACGCAGCGTTCGTAGCCCACGCATCCCACGCAGCCCACGCAGCCCACGCATCCCACGCAGCCCACGCAGCCCGCGCAGCGTTTGTGATCTCTTCAGCCTCTAAATCAGAAATCGCATCGCCTGCGGCGATGCGCGTGTAAGCGTCGGCAATTCGCTCGCACACTGCTTTGACGTCTTCTGCCTCCGTCGTATTGACGAGGCCCCACTTCTCGTCCACCATGAGCCAGACCGCCAGGTTCGGCCAGACCTTGGACAGGTCCGCGCCGACCGGGATCGCACCCATGAAGCGCTCAGGCCACAGCTTCGCCGCTTCCTCTGGCAGCGCCTCGAAAATCGAATCTTCGAGATGGGCGAGCTGCGCCGGAATGCCGAACTCTGACTCGTAGCGACGATGCCCGCCTTCGGGATCTTCGAGCAGACAGCCCACCGCGCAATAGGTAGTGCGGCCGTTCTTTTTTACGTACGCGCCCTGAGCAATTTCGTCTGCTTGGCGATGAGCGAAAATCTTCGCAACCAGCTTGTCTTTGAGCACCGCGTCTCCGTGATAGGCCAGCATCGCCCTAGTCCTCCGTCGGCGTCGGCGCTGCGGCTACGGGCTCCTTGGGTGGTTTCTTACCGTTGCCCCCAGCAGCGGCTGTCTCGACGACCGGCGCTGCCTCGAACGTCGGGCGCATCGCGTCGGCGTACTGCGCGGCGCGCTCCGCTGCTTCAGGGTCAAGCCTCGCGCCAAGCTTCGGCACGATGCGCGAGAACTTGTCGCCGCCTGCGCTTTTGTCTTGCTCGAGCCCGATCGTCGTCACGACGGTCAGTGACGCCTCCGCCGGGACGTACGGACCACGCTCGGCCTGTGCCTGCAACTCGCCTTCGCTCGGCTCGTCCGACCAGCCGCAGCAGCCGCACTGCTCGCGCTTGACCTCGACGGCACGAGCGCCGTCGTAGGCGTACGCCGTCGCATCGTTCGGTAGATCGCGCACAGCGGCGAAGAACGCCGCCGACGCCTTGCCGGGCTGCGAGTAGCGGGTCCGCTTGCCGGTCTCGACAATCGTCACGACGACCTCGTACCCGTTGCACTCGGTCGCGTCCTCGTCGTGTGTGGCCTTGCTGTGGCCGCAGTAGATGCAGGGTTCGTGGCGCATGGTCATCGTTCTCCTCGGTTGTCGTTGTTCGGATCGTAGGCGGACAGATTGCGGACGCCTCGTCTGCGGAGGTGAGCGGCGTCGGTCTCCTGCTCGATAGCCTCGGTGCAAGGACGGCACTCGTCGTCGTCCTTGAGCTTCCAGGTCTCGCAGCAGGAGCGGAACCCCTCGCCGGGACACAGGCTCTCGGTCTCGGTGATCTGACCGTCCTCGTCGATGGTCAGCCGGGCGTGCTCGTCCTCGGTGAAGCCGCTCGCCATGGTCGGGTCGATCACGGCATAGACCTCGTCGCTGCCGTGAATCTTCTCGCAGGCAACCGAGCCGTGGCGAACGGCGAGCGCCTCCAGCTTTGAGAGCTGCTCGCGTGTGAGGTTGTCGTCAGTCATTCGGCCTTCTCCTCGTCCTCGTTGTCGTTGATCCCGGCGGCGTCCGACGCGAGTCGCCTCGGGTAGCTGCACGAGGATCAGCCACTGATTGCGCGCCGAGTACGAACGGAAGTTCTTACGCGACTCGATCCACGCGCGGAACCCGTCCTCGGTGCCGAGCGCCTCGACTGCTGCTGCTGCGCGCTCGCGCTGCTGCTGCCGGCGCTCCTCGCGCTCCTCGGCGGTGAGCTTGCTCTTGCGGCGGGGCTTGGTCTTGGTAGGCATTTCGTTCTCCTTGTGTCGGTGCTTCTGATCAGGTCCAACACGAAGTATGCACCACTCGCAGGCGTCGCGCAACAAGCCCGAAAGCCCGCTTTGGAGGCGAGCCTTCGGGACTGGCTGTGGACCTTCTCACTGCGCGCGGCGGCGGGTTAGACAGCGTCCTTGAGGACCGCCTTCAACCCCTGCCGACCACGGAGGATTCCGTACCGAGGTGGGCGTCGAGAACGCTCATGGTCTCGATGACCACGGCGCGGAGCTGCTTCTTCTCCTCGGCGTTCAGCGCCTTGCGCTTGGTGCTGGCCTCGACGACGGGCGCCGGAGCCGCTGCGGCCGGCTCGGCGGGCGTCATCTGTGTCAGTCCGCAGTCGGCGGGAAGCTCCCGGCTGTCGATCCGCTTGCGCAGCTCGCCGAGCGCGCGCAGCTCCTCGCTCGTCAGCGCGGCGCGAGCCTTCGCTCCGGCTGGCAAGGACAGGAAGTCGGCGACCGTGACCGGCGGCGGCGCGAGCTGCTGGCGGATCGACGCGGCGAGAAGCTCGGCGTTACCGGCGACGTAGAGCGGTGTCTCGCAGCCTTCGACGCGACCCTTGCGAGCCTCGCTGGCGAGGTGTGCGAGTGCCGACGCGGCGAGCTGTGCCTGTGCCTTGCTCATGGTCAGCTCAACCGGGAGCGGTGTCTCGTGTGAAGGTGTGTCGGTCATGCGAGTCCTCCTTGTTCGGTGCTGCTGATCAGGTCCGACCAGAATTATGAGACATCGCGCGGCGGTTCGCAACTCACCCTCGCAAACCCGCTTGCCAAGACGGATCGAGCCGAGCTAGGCTCGGCGTCCGAGCGCCTGCGGTAAGATTCAGTTCGGTTCTCGGTGTGCCTCGGCGCCCGGTGCGATCAGGTCTAACCGAGCCGCACCCGCTTGCTAGTGGACGCGTGGCTCGGCTGTTCTCCTTGGTGCCGCACACCCGAACCTCACAGGCGCGACGCTCGACTTCAGTCGGGCGTTTCGTCTTTCTGGAAGCGGAAAGAAGGAGCCGACCGGCGTATGGTGAATACTCGTCGAGTGAGGTTCGGTCGAGTACCGCCCGAGACTTCCCGTCGCGCACCCTGATCGTTGGCACTCGCCAGATCATCAGCGCGGTAGCAGCCGTTAGACGGGGGGTCGCGCGTCACGCTCCCACGAGCAGTACAGTTCCGAACTATGGCGACGACGAAGAAGTCGAAAGCGGTTATACCCGAGGCACTCGATACGCACCGAGTGAAGATCGGAACGCTCAAGCCACACCCGCGCAACCCGAGACGAGGGAACGAGGAGCTGCTGCGACAGTCACTCCGCGCCCACGGTCAGTACCGACCGATCATCTACCAGCTCTCGACTCGCTTCATCCTCGCTGGCAATCACACGTGGCGCGGCGCGAAGGCGGAGGGGTGGAAGGAGATAGCTGCGGTCGGCCTCGACGTGGACGACGACCAGGCGTCGCGCATCCTCGCGATCGACAACCGCAGCGCCCACCTCGCCGACTACGACGTGAGCGCGCTCGTCGAGTTGCTGGAGTCGCTGCCGACGCTTGACTCCACCGGCTACACAGCCGACGACCTCGATGATCTCCTCGCCGAGAACGTACCCGAGCTACCCGAGGAGGACTTCACAGGCGGGTTCGGTGAATCGGAAGACGAGCTGCCAGCTCGTCGCAGCAAGGTTCGGCACGGTGACTTCCAACCGAAGAAGCAAATGGCGCGAAGGCGGAGGGGTGGAAGGAGGTGGGAGCCATGAGCGAGCGGTTCCAGGCGTCGCGTAACGACAACGGCAGCAAAAACACCCGACTGCCCATTGCAGTCGAGTTCGGTAACTACAGATTCGGACGCGACGCGCTCGCGCACGTGTCCCGCTATCTCCTCATCGTGCAGCGGCTCATCGAGATAGCCAAGGAGCGCGGACCACTCACGGTTCTCGACGTACTGTTTGAGGAGCGCGCCCGAGGAGCCGGCGCGTGAGGTGCTCGGCCAAGACCAAGAAGGGAACGCGCTGTAAGAACAGCCGTCTGACCGACCGCGATGTGTGTAAGCAGCACTCCGGCGACGCGAACATCGGAAAGCGGTCGAGCCTCACGCCCGAGCTGCTCGACCTTATCTGTCGAGCCTTGCGCGCCGGGAGCTTCATCGAGCCTGCCTGCATCGCCAGCGGTATCCACGAGTCCACGTTCTACTCCTGGCGAGAGCGCGGCGAGGCCGATCTCGAGAACGGTGTCGAGTCCAAGTACGCCGAGTTCGTCGAGGCGACTACGCGCGCGCGAGCCGAGGGTGAGGTCGGCGCCGTCGCCACGGTACGTCGAGCCGGCGCCGGTCGCGCTCCGGTGTTCGACAAGAAGACAGGGGAGATGCTCGACCCTGGCATGCCCGGCGACTGGCGAGCTGCGGCGTGGCTGCTGGAGCGAGGACACCGGGAACGGTGGGGCAAGGTGCATGAGATCAGCGGTCCAGGCGGCGGACCGATTACCCTGGCCGCAGCCGAGGCGCTTCTCGACGAGGCGCTCAACGACGAGGAGGTTGAGGTATGAGCGAGTCCAGATACACGACGAACCTCGCAGCACCGACGGTGAACGTCGCCTTCCAATACATGCTGCGCGACAAGGGCACGGCCGACGACTGGGCGTCCCGGCTGGGACTGCTACGGCGCGATTGGTCCGCACGCCCGGCGCTCGCAGCGTTCAAGGGTTCCACGTGAAACGGTCCAGGCGGGGCAAGCTGTGGAAGCTGACAATCCACGGCCGGCGGCGTAAGCTGGCGCGCAACGCCTTCCGAGGTCGGCTCTCCTGCCCGGCGCAGCACGACGGCGCACCCTGCCGCCAGCGGCTCGTCCGCGATCTACCTCGACGCCTGTTCCGCTGCAACCGGCGGCACTATGAGGTCAGTTACCAGGCGCTCGATCACGCCGAGACGTTCGGCTCGGGACGCCTGCCGTGAGGCGGTCGAAGCCGTTCCGTCTTTGGTACGCCAGGAAGGGAGGCTATGTGACTCATGTCGCCTTCGAGTCGCGCGAGAACAGGGACGCAGAGGTCCGCCGGAAGCGTGAACTCGGCTTTGAGGTCGAGATGCTCGACTGGCACCACAGAGATCGAGCGATACCACCGTCGCAATTCGCTGGAAGACGATGAGTGAAGCACCGAACCACCGAACCTACACGGATAAGGTCGCCTCGCTCGCGTCGAGGAGCTGCGGCTCGTGTTACAAGTCCTTCCAACCCGAGGCGTTCGCACAGAAGTACTGCAAGCGTCCGGCTTGTGTGCGGCGCCGGAACGAGGCGACTCGCGTCGCCGTGCGTGAGCGCAAAGCGGCGAACAGCGTCACGCCTGCCGAGCGACGCCGAGAGCGCGCGAGGCTCCTCGGTGAGACGCTCGACGAGCTGCGCTCGGAGATAGAGCGCGGTCAGCCGAGGGGAGACAGGCGCGAGCTTGGTACTCGTGTTCTGAACGTGCGCGACGCCATCGAGAACGGCGGACGCGAGGATCAGCGAATCGCCTTGCGCCAGCTCGCGGCGGAAGCGGTGGTCATGTGGCTGCGAGTCGGCGGAGACTGACTCGGACCGAGTCGCGCGCCGTCGAGTTCGCGCGCCGCTGCCGCGCCGATCCGGTGTTCTTCTCGGACCACGCGCTCGGCGTTCACCTGTGGTCGATGCAACGTGAGATAGCGCGGTCGGTCTGGAAGAACAAGCGCACAGCGGTCAAGGCTTGCAACGGGCCCGGCAAGACGTACAGCGCCGCAGCGATCGCGCTCGCGTTCCTGCACCTCCCGGACTCGCGCGTGATCACGACGGCGACAACGTGGCCGCAGGTACGCGATCAACTGTGGGTCGAGATAGCGCGCCAGCACCGACGCGCTCGGTACCCGCTCGGCGGCGACCTCACGACCGTACGCCTCGATATGGGCGATGGGCGGTTCGCCGCCGGACTCTCGACCAAACCCGAGCACGTCGAGTCCTTCGGTGGCCACCACTCCCGAAACATTCTGTTCGTCATCGACGAGGCGTCCGGTGTCCCGGCACCGATCTACGAAGCAGCGGAAGGCTCGATGAACACACCGGGCGCGCGGCTGCTGCTGATCGGGAACCCGCTCGTACCCGGCGGTGAGTTCTACAACGCATTCACCACGAGGCGCGCGGACTACGAGACGTACACGATCTCAGCGTTCGACACACCAAACTTCACAGGCGAAGAGGTGCCGCCTCGCGTGGCCGAGCAGCTCATCGACCGCTCGTACGTCGAGGAACACGAGTACTGGAAAGGCGGACCGCTGTGGGACGCCCGTATCCTCGGCAACTTCCCGAGCACGACCGAGGACACGGTCTGCTCACTGCTGGCCGTCGAGCTGGCGCAGAAGCGCGAGCTGGAACCGTCGAAGCGTCCGAAGCTCACGCGCGTCGGCTGCGACGTGGCGCGGTTTGGCTCGGACGAGACGGTCATCTCCACGAGGCTCGACCAGCGCATACGGATCGTCAAGGCGTACCAGGGTCGCGACCTCATGCAGACGGTCGGCCAGATCATCGACACGGCGAAGAAGGTCGAGCGACAGACCAAGCGGTTTCCCGAGATCATCGTGGACGACGACGGTGTCGGCGGCGGTGTCACCGACCGGCTGCGCGAGCAGGGGTTTGAGGTGGTCGCCTTTGGTGCGAGCCGCGAGCCGATGGAGAAGACGGAGTATCCGAACGCGAGGAGCGAGTCCTGGCACTCGTTCGCCGAGCAGCTCCCGAGCTTCGATCTCGACGCGGACGAGCAGCTCGCCGCCGACTTGACGGCGCCACGCTATAAGCTCGATTCACAAGGGCGACGAGTGGTGGAACCGAAAGAACAGACCAAGAAACGTATCGGGCGATCACCAGATCGCGCCGACTCGGTGCTGCTCCTGGCCGTCGCCGGTAGCGGCGAGATCGAGCTGGGACCGGAGCTATGGGACTAACAGCGTGACCTATCAGATGCAACCGTCCTCGGCGGTGCCGGATCAAGTCAAGGCGCAGGCGCTCCAGGACGAGCGAGCGCGGCTGGGGCGGTTCCGCAAGGCGTGGCAGTTCTACGGCGGCGATGCGCCGAGGGCGCTCGCGACCGAGGACGGTGCGTTTGACGACAACGTACCGCTCAACTTCTCACAGATCATCGTGGACAAAGGCGCGGACTTCCTGTTCGGAACGGCGCCGACCTTCCAGGTCACGGACGAGAACGACGAGACCGACGATGATGCACAGACCGACCTCGACGAGGCGTGGCGTCTCAACCGGCGCGACTCGACACTGCTCAAGCTCGGGATCAACGGCGGGGTTACGGGCTGCGCTGCGGTCAAGCTCATGCCCGAGTTCTACGACACCGACGACGGCGCGTACCCTCGTGTCGCGCTGATCGACCCGTCGAACCTCCTGATCGAGTGGGACGCCGAGGACTACGAGGCCGTCTACCGCTACACGATCCAATGGAGTGGTGTGGACCCGAAGGACGGCAAGGCGTTTGCCCGGCGCCAGAAGATCGAGCCGACCTCGGGCAACGCGCGCAAGACTCCGAGCTGGACGATCCGCGACGAGGTCAGTAAGGACCAGCAGGCGAACTGGACGACGCTCTCGACCTCGACGTGGCGGTATCCGTGGGCGCCGATCTTCACAGCTCAGAACCTCCCGATGCCGAACGAATGGTGGGGGCTGGCCGACCTGGAGGACCACGTCCTGCGGCTCGTCGCCAAGCTGGAGTTCCTCGCGTCGAACATAACGCGGATCATCCGACACCACGCGCACCCGACAACTTGGGGCAAGGGGCTGTCCGGCAAGACCGACATAGACCGGACGGTGAACCGGCTCCTGAAGTTGCCGACCGGCGCGGAGATTGGCAACCTTGAGATGACCTCCGACCTCGCCTCCTCGATCACTCAGTACCGAACGCTCAAGGAGGCGCTACACGAGATCACGCGCGTACCCGAGATCGCGACCGGCAGGACCGAGAACGTCGGTCAGCTCTCCGGCCTCGCGCTCTCGATCCTGTACGGACCGCTGATCGACAAGACCGAGACCAAGCAGTCCACATACGGACCGATGCTCGACGACCTCAACGCTCGCATGCTGGAGCTGCTCGGCTACGACGACGCCGGACTCACGGCGGCGACGGTATGGCCGGAGCTGCTGCCGAGCGACCCGAAGGCCGAGAGTGAAACGCTGACGCTCCACAAGGAGCTTGGGATCGTGAGCGAGCAGACCATCGCCGAGAAGCTCGGGTACGACTACGAGGCCGAGCAGTCGAAGATCAAGGAAGAGGGCGGAGGCGACGCCGCCGGTACCGAGGCGCTGCGCAACTTCGACGCCGGGACCGGACCAGGAGCCGAGGACGGCGCGGGCGCAGCGATCCAACCGGAACCCGAAGTGATACCGCCGGGCGCCTCCGGTGGCACAGCGTAGCCAGCTAGAGCGCGCCGTCGAGCGGACACGTGCGGCGCTGCGGCGTCGAGACGCGCGGACGTCGAGCGAGGTGATCCGCGCATACACCGGCGTCTATCAGCAGATCAAGGCCGAGGTTGCGAAGCTCACCGGACAGATCGAGGCGCTCCGTGAGCAGGGCAAGGAGGTGCCGCTGTCTTGGCTCTACAGCGAGAAGCGCCTCGCGCGCCTCGACGCCGCCGTCGTTCTCGAGATCAACAGGTTCGCACCGATCGCGACCGCCTCGATACAGCGCGCGCAACGCGACCTGATCGAGACCGGCAAAGCGGACGCGCAAGGATTGGCCGGCAAAGCACTCGGACGCCCGCCGCCGGGCGTGACTATCGACGACGTTTGGGCGTCACTGCCGACGCGCGCCGTCGAGGCGATGGTCGCGACGACCGGCTCCGGCTCTCCTGTTCGCAAGCTGATCGACCGCCTCGCTGGCGACGCCGCCTCCAGGGTGCGCCGGACGATGGTCAATCACGTTGCGCTCGGGCGCAACCCTCGCGTCACAGCTCGGCGGATCACCGACGACCTCGGCTCGACACTCGACCGCGCGCTGACTATCGCGCGCACCGAGTCACTGCGCGCGCTGCGGCTCGCTTCACAGGCGAGCATGGCCGCGAATCCCGAGGTGGTGCAAGGCTGGACGTGGGTGTGCGCGCTCGACGACACAACGTGCGAGGTCTGCTACGCGATGCACGGCGAGGAGTTCGACAGCGACGAGATGCTCGACACGCATCCCAACTGCCGTTGCACGATGGTCCCTAAGACGGCGTCATGGGCTTCCCTCGGGTTTGCTGGCGCTGGAGCCGACGAGCAGCTCGCCGTTGAGTCGGGAGCCGGTCAGTTCGCCAAGCTGTCCGAGGCGCAACAGGCGCGCGTCCTCGGACCCGCCAAGCTGGCGGCGTACAAGGCTGGAGCGGTGGAGTTGAAAGACTTTGTGCAGGTCAAGACCTCACCGACTTGGGGCAAGTCGAGATCGGCCAAGTCGCTGCGAGCGGTCCTCGGGAAGGACGCCGAGAAGTTCTACCGAAGCGGCGGCTAGAATCCTGGCATGGCCTCCGACCTGGAACACACACCGACGCTCGGCGAGGCGCACTACGAGGTCGAGGTGGACGACGCCGGAGGCTGGCGCGCTACCTTCTACGACGCCAACGGGCACCCGACGGTTCTCGACGAGAACACGACGATCGAACTAGCGACGTCGCAGGGCGACCGCTCGACGATCAGCTCGATGTCGGATCGCGAGTCGGCAGAGATGGCGTCGCGGAAGGTCGTGCGCGACCACAAGAAGAAGCGCAAGGCCGACGCGGCTCTCGCGGAGACGCGCGAGACGTTCACGATCAAAGGCTGAAGACGCCAGCGGGCCGAGCTGCGCCAAGGAGGGTTCAACGCACAGCTCGACCGACCGGCGGTACTACCTTACGCCGCTGCTGCCTCCGGCTCGTCGCCGTTACCGTTTCCGCCGCTGCTCCTCGCCGACCGCTGCATCTCCGACGCTAGGTCGCTCGCGAGGTTGTGCGCGAGCTGCGCCTTCGCGAGTCCGTCGAGTGCCTGATCGCGCGTCGCGTATGTGCCGTAAGCGCGAGCGACCAACTCGCCGTCCTCGGCCACGAGCTGCCACACCCACGTCGAGGGGTGTAGCTCGACGACCTCGTACCGAGCCGGGCGTCGGGCGTTGCTCCTCATGATCGCCGGACGAGCTGCCGCCTCCGCTGGCGGTGCTGCTGGACTTGCTTCCATCGTTGCCTCCTGTGTCTGGACTGCTGACCGGGCGCAGGATAACTAGCGGCGAGGTCGGCGTCCGGCGTTCGGTGGTAAGCTCCGCCACATGGCCGATCAGAACGACTCAGCCACAGACGACGCGCAGCAGAACGACGGCGCCCAGGCGGCGACCGGCGACACGTCCCAGGTGGACGGCGCGACCGACGACTCAGCAGCCCAGGCGGCTGCCAATAGCGACGGCGGAACCGACGACGCGGCAACCTCGACGGCGGGCGATAGCTCGACTGACGACGGTGGCAGTACCGACGGCCTGTCCGTTGAAGAAGCTCGTAAGCTCCGCAAGGAGAACGCGCAGCTTCGCCGACAACGCAACAGCGCACAGAAGCAGATCGACGACGCGGCGAAAGCCGACATGGATGACAAGCAGCGCGCGGAGCACGAGCGCGACGCGGCGAATGAGAAGGTGAAAGCTGTAACGGTGAAAGCCCGCACAGCAAACCTCCGAGCCGAAGTCGCTACTCATGCAACGGCGCTCCAGTATCGGGACGTTGACGTCGCTCGCTCCCTGATCGACGCAGATCAGTTGGAGTACGACGACGACGATGTACCGACGAACGTCGAGAAGCTCCTCAAGGACATTGCCAAGAAGCGTCCGTATCTACTCGGCTCCGGCGACGGTGGCGACGACGACGGCAACTCGGCGGCCATGCCCGGCGGTAACGGTCGATCCAAGGACGGACCGGCGGAAACCGACTCACAGCGTATGCAGCGTTTGTTCGGCGGCGGCAACGCGATCCCCGACGCGGCGCAGGCCGAACAGCACGGCGGCGGTGTCGTCATGCCGGGCGGCTCGGCGAGCTAGCAGCACTCAAACCGAAGGAATAACTCATGGCTACAGGCGTGACGAACGTCTCAACACTCAATGGAAATTGGGTGTCGCAGGTCTATGAGGACGCACTATTTGTCGCACGCGCTCGGAATGTGATGGCCGGTCTAGTGACCAGCTTCACCGACCGGGGCGGCGACGAGTCCAGGGCGAACCTGGAGTACCCGCAGGCGACGGCGCAGGAGGTCGGCGAGAACGACGACTACTCCAACCCGGCGCAGCTCACGAAGACTCAACTAGCAAACCTGACGCCGGTCGAGAAGATCGCGCAAGCGATCGTCACCGACCGCCGTATCTCATCGGACCCGCAGCGCGCGAGGGACGACGCGAGTAAGGAGCTGGGCGAGGCTTTGGCTGACAACGTCGAGTCGAACCTCCTCGGAGTGTTCGACGACTTCACTGGAGGCACCATCGGTGCCGCCGGTACGGTCATGACGTGGGGTCACTTCTTCGCAGCTCGGACGAAACTCGCAGGGTCGAAGGTGCCTGGACCCTACGCGTGTGTCCTCCACGAGTACCAATGGCACAACCTCGCCAAGGCGGCTTCGGTCGCTGGCTCGCAGACCAATGCAGCAGCCGGTCTGCTCGACGAGGTCAACCGCCGCTTCTACGTCGGCACTGTCGGCGACGTAGATATCTTCACGAGCGCGAACATCGGCATCGACGCGTCTGACGACGCATTCGGTGGCATGTTCAACCGCGCCGCGCTGGCAATCGACTGGAGGCGCATGCCTCGGTTGGAGCCGGAGCGGGACGCGAGTAAGCGCGCGTGGGAACTGAACTTCACGGCGCACTACGCCCATGGCGTATGGCGTCCGACGTTCGGCGTGGCGCTCAAGTTCGACGCAACAGCTCCGACGAGCTAGGGGAGGGACGAGAATGGGTTTCGGAAACGACAACGTGAAGCACATCATCGCCACCATCAGTGACCCTGGCGCAACGGGGAAGAAGATTCTCCTGTTCAAGGCGCCGTCGCGAATCTCGATTCGCTCGGCGACCATCGCAAGTTCTAATGCTCAAGGAGCTGGCTCCGCTGGCAACTTTGAGTTGCAGAACTTCGGTACGGCAGGAACCGCGATCAAGGCCGGTGCTGCCGGTACCATCGCAGCCGCAGCAGGCGGGACGGCAAGCTCCGCTCGCCTCGCTGCAAACACTCCCGGCGCGTTCACGATCGGCAAGCCCGACGTGGCCAGCGGCGAGTATGTGTACTGCGCGTACACGGAGACAGGCGACTTTGTCGAGGGTCTCGTGACCATCGACATCTCGTACGTGGACGGACTCGGCGGCGCGGCTTAGGTCGCATTTCCGAGATCGGAAACGGAGGGACGGGCGTCGAGCAGTCGGCGCCCGTTTCTGTCCCGGCGGGTGTTATAGGCTCAGCCTATGGGCCTATCCGACAATCCCGATCCGCCGGCCGAGCATGGTTTTGCGGACGACTACGTTCTCAGGGGTGTCGAACAGGGCTGGTTCAGCTTCGACAACGGGCGCGTCGAGACCGAATTTCACCGAATGCCCGACGTGCAAGCCGCCGAACGGCGATGGTCGTGGACGGGTGAGGGAGAAGTCGTGAGCGTGGTGCAGTTTCTGACCGTTGCCGCTGCGTTCTTCGCTGTTGGAGTCAACGTTGGAAGGTGGTTGTATGGCAAAGCTGAGTGAGTCCGATCAGAAGATTCTGGCGGCGTTGGACCCGCAGTACCGGTACAACGACTGGGCGGTGCCCGTGAGAGGGCTGGCGGCGTACGAGTCTGTTCCTCGTCGGCTACGCGCGCTGAAGAAGCGCGGCCTGGTGGACGGCGATGGCAGGGGCAAGTGCTGGGCTCAGTTTTGGATCACCGTCTTTGGCAAAGGTGACGGAGGCTAGATGCTCGAACTACGCAAATACAGAGATGACGACGGCGCTATCGCTGTTGAGTTGGTTGGCTCCGGTCGCAACGCGGACGGTTCCGACAATCCCGATCCGCCGGCCGAGCATGGTTTTGCGGACGACTACGTTCTCAGGGGTGTCGAAGAGGGCTGGTTCAGCTTCGACAACGGGCGCGTCGAGACCGACAAGCCGGTCACGGCTGAGGTAGATGGCGATGAGGTCGTTGGCACCTACGGTGGCCCGGAGCACTCCGGTGCGATCGAGCGCACGCAAGAGGTGCGGACCGGCGACGCCATCATTCTGCACTTGACGGGTGGCGATCTTCGCTACAAGATCAATGAGCGTCCTGGTGTCTACGGCACCGGTGACGATGAGCCGGCTGACATTCAGCCTTATCGTGTCTCGCATGAGTACGTTTGCGAGTTGGAGGTCTAGCAATGCAGATCCGAATCCACAAAGATCTGGCAGATGCGCTCTCGCTTGCTGAGCTAGAGCAAAGTCGTTGGCCGGAGCTCCTCGAGCAAGCACACGCAGAGGGGTTGGTCGCGGCCAACTTCGTGTTCAACCGTGCCAAAGGTGCGGCGCACGAAAAGATCCGCGACGGCGCGGGTGTCACGGTCGCACTGCTCAAGGCGTCTGGAATTGAGGCCGACGACACGCTGAACAATGCGGTCATCTTCTCGGGTCTCGTCTCGGGCGCGACCGACGAAGCGACTGATGGTTCGTACGCTCGCAAGACGGTTGCTAACGGTTCGGTCACGATCACTCAGGACGACACGAACAACTGGGTCACGCTCGACATTGCGGACCAGACGTGGACGGCTCTGGCTGGTGGTGCCATCTCCGATGCAGTTGTGTCTGAGAATGTGAATGCTGCTGCGAACGACATTCCGTTGACGTTGCATGACTTCTCGGTTACGCCGGACAGTTCTGACGTGACGGCGACGACGACGGACTTCTACAAAGCCGCGTAAGGCGGTAGACAGTGTCGATCACAATTCCCGGCGCGGGCGTATGGCCGAGCGCGAGGCCGGTAGGGTCGCCCGCCATAGTTACGCTCGGGCAGGCGACCCAGGCTGGCGACATTCTAATCGCGAGTACGGCTAACGGCGGCTCTGACTCGTCCACCGTAATAGGCGGCGGCGCGTCAACCTATACGGGCGTTTGGTCTGGCGATATCGAGGGCGGGCTAATAGCCCGACACTATGGGGCCCAGATGGGGGCGAGCCCGCCGACGTTCGAGGGCTCGGTTTTCTGGTCGCGATGTACCGGGGATCACAACGGCCAAACGATAGAAACCGCGGGCACTAACTCGGTACTCGCCGCCGTCAATATCTACCGCGGCTGTAGGCTCGTTGGAATCCCGGTAGGCGCGGTTACTTCGGCATACATGGACGGCACCGTGAACGAGTTAGCGTCGCATACATGGACCCAGGGCGACGCACTGCTGCACCTATCACTAACTTTCGATGACGATGATGCGACGACCAACGTGGCGGCGGCAAGCATGAGCGCGCCACTGACATCGAACAGTATGGGGAACGCGGGCGGGAACGACACGGGCGTTTCTGTAACAAACTGGACGGCGCTGACCCCTGCTAGTTCGGGTCTTTTCACTTGGACGAATGGCCGCGCCAGTACGAAGCCCTGTTTCGCGTTCGCGTTCTTGTTACTTTCGGCGGCTTCGCTGCCCGTCGGCGGCGTACGTCATAGTTCTCGACACCCACTACTAAGGAGATAAGCTCTGATGTTCGTCGTCCTTCACCTGACAGGCCGCACTTGGACGTTCTCTGGATTCTCGGACGCGGCCAACGGCGACGATGCAATCGCCGAATACGAACAACGTGGCGATCACCTAGTAGCCCTGAAATGGGATGACGAGCGCGTCGAAGGCAGCAAGGAAACGACGACGACGCTATCGACAGGGCCACCGGCCGACCCAACGGCCAAGCTACCGGCCGCGTTAGTCGCCGAAGAAGAGCGCCTATCGGTAGATGACCCCGAACGGCTCGCGGTGCAGAAGGAAGAAGAAGCACAGCGCGAAGCAGTGCTGGCAGATGCAAAGGAGCCGACACCATGATGGGTCACGGCAGGCTATACACCGTCGAGTTTCACAACGTCGCGGTGACGGCGCAGCAGGACTTCTTCTACATCAAACCGGCTGCCGACAAAATCTGCTTCATCGAGATGGTCAAGATCGCGGTCGCTGGCGTCGCGCTCGACGCCGGTGACGCGCAAGAAGAGCTATATGACATTGAACTGATCCGCGTGCCGGCGACGGTTACGGTCGGCTCGGGCGGCGGTGCCTTCACCCCGATACCGACCGACGTGAATGACGCAGCCGCAGCGTTTACCGCGCGCATCAACGACACGACGAAAGCGACCACTTCCGCCTCCCTCGGCGTACTTGACGCCGACGGGATGAACTCGCGTGCGCCGTATCTTTACCTGCCCGCGCCGGAGCATCGGGAAGTCGTAGCGAACGCGCAGGCGATCGTCGGGCGGCTCAACAGCACCCCCGGCGATTCGGCGCTGTTCAGCGGGACCATGAAGGTCCGCGAACTGCCCTAAGCCATGACGGGGGTTTTCCGCCGTCCACATGACTATCGGCGGCGACGCCGCTGGGTTGGCAGTAAGGCTGTCACCGCTCGCTCTTTTGCACTTACCGGTGCGGTAGAAACGGACACGGCCGGGAGTTTCGGTCGCAAGAAATCCCTCGCGTTCACCGGCGCAGTTGAAACAGACACCGCAGGGTCTTTTGGACGCAAGAAGTCACTCGCGCTTGGTCAGGCGAGCGAGACAGATACAGCCGGTTCGTTCACGCCTTCCAAGCGCAAGGCGCTAGGGCAGGCGCTTGAGACAGACACCGCCGGCGTGTTTGGCATCAAGCGTTCGCTCGGTCAAGCCAGTGAGACAGACACTGCTGGAAGTTTTGGACCGCAGAAGTCGCTTGTTTTGGAACCGGCGGTAGAGACCGACACCGCAGGCTCGTTCCAGCCCTTCAAGACGCTGGCGCTGACGGGTGTGGTGGAAACTGACACTGCGGGATCGTTCGGTGCCAAGAAGTCCCTGGCGTTCGGACAGGCGACGGAAACCGACACAGCTGGTGATTTCGCACCGGCCTTTGGTTTTCTGTTTGGCTCCGCGTTGGAAACCGACACCGCCGGATCGTTCGGGCGCAGGAAGTTGACGCAACTTGGAAGCGCAGAAGAGACGGACACGGCAGGAGCGTTCGGTCACACGAGGGCTCGTGCTCTCGGTCAGGCGTTGGAGACCAACACCGCTGGGGCATTTGGTCAGCAGAAGGCGCTGGCGCTTGCTGGGGCTACGGAGACAGACACCGCCGGCAGCTTCGGTCGAGTCCGCCTCTACACGCTTACGCCGGCTCTGGAGACTGACAGTGCCGGGGCGTTCGGTCATCGCAAGAGCCGTTCGCTTGGTGGTGTCGTTGAAATCGACACAGCTGGGACCATGCAGCCGCCGGAGGCCGACTACGTCCCGAGCCAGAAGGCCGGGCCGACGATCTGGACCTCCTCCGATCTGGTCGCTGACGTACCGACTATCCGCCGGTCTCTTCGGCGGCGGCGAAGCTTACATTGATCCAGCCGTCGCCGAGTTCTTCGCCCGCTGCAACGCGACCCGTAGCCTCCGCCATGCGCATCACCATCTCGATGTTGGCGTCGTGCGCGATCGCGTCGAACGCATCGGTGTCAATGCGGAGCATCGCCCACACTCGTCCACACTCGAACCCGCGCACAAACTCCGGGTCGTCAGTATCGAAGGGCAAGAGGCACGAGTGGCGGTCCATAGGGTCTCCAGGTTCGTCCTGCACTCGGTCCATCCTCTACCCAGGATCGCAGGTCGTCAACCCGGAAACGCCGGACCGGACGCTTGTACGGCTTGTTCCATCCCTCCGGCGAGGCGATGTGACGGTCACAGAGGCTCTCAACGACGCTCAGGCCCTCTCACGTTCAGACTTACGGAGCAAATATGTCGGCAGCAGTCAAGAAGCGGCCGGCGATGCCAATTTCACCGAGGCACAGGAAGGACAAGAGGTGACGGAGCGAGAATTGGTGATGGCTGCTGGTCCGCTCGGCGCGCTTCCACCGATGAAGGCGGTACGCTCCGCGAGCGGATGAAGATTCTTTGGCACAGCAATGCTCCGTGGGCGGCGACTGGCTACGGGCAGCAGACTCAAGTTTTTGCGCCTCGGCTGGCGGAGGCCGGACACGACGTCGCCGTCTCGGCGTTCTATGGACTCAACGGCTCGCGCCTGGAGTGGCTCGGGCTGCCGGTCTATCCCGGCGGGACCGATATGTACGGCAACGACGTGGTCATGGCTCACGCTGCGCAGTTCTTCGAGGGAGAGATCGACAGCGGTTTGATCCTGACGCTGACCGACACGTGGGTACTCGACGCCGAGCGTCTGTCGCGCGCGAACGTGGCGAGCTGGACGCCGGTGGATCACGACCCGGTACCGCCGAAGGTCGCAAAGTTCTTCGAACGCTCGGGCGCGATCCCGATAGCCATGAGCAAGTTCGGCGAGAAGGCGCTGCGCGCGGTTGGCCTCGACCCGCTGTACGTTCCTCACGGCGTAGATCGCAAGGAGCTTTATCCCGAGCCGGTCGAGCTGGCGCGCGAGCAGCTCGGGATTCCGAAGGACAAGTTCGTGGTCGGCATGGTCGCGGCCAACAAAGGTACGCCGTCGCGGAAGGCGATCCCCGAGGCGCTGCGCGCGTTCAAGACACTGCACGACAAACACGACGACGCGATGCTGTACCTGCATATGGAGGCGACCGGCGTCATGCAAGGCGTGAACGTGAACGCGCTCCTCGCGCAGCTTGAGATTCCACCCGAGGCGGTCATGTTCGTCAATCAGTACCAGCACGTCGTCCTCGGTGTCGCGCCGGTCGGCATGAGGCTCGCGTACTCGGCGATGGACGTCCTGCTCAACCCGAGCTACGGCGAAGGCTTCGGCGTCCCGATCATCGAGGCGCAGGCGTGCGGTACTCCGGTGATTGTGAACAACTGCACAGCGATGACCGAGCTGGCCGGTGCCGGTTGGATGGTCTCCTCTCAACCGTCGTGGACGTATCAAAGCTCCTGGCAGTTCGCGCCGAACATCGAGCGGATCGAGTGGGCGCTCAACGAGGCGTACGAGTCGCGCACCAAGGCGAGTCTCCACAACGCCGCCGTCGCGTTCGCCGCCGAGTACGACGCCGAGAAGGTGCTGACCGACTATTGGATACCGGCGCTCACCGAGATAGCTCGACGCATCTCGGCTCCGGCACCCGAGGCCGACGAGCAGATCGAGGTGGTCACGCCGGACCTCATCCTGCCGCCGGGCGTCAAGGTCGATCCTGAGATCACACAGGCCAAGGGCGCAGCGTGATCCTGTTCGGCATCTGCGTCGGGATCGTCGTCGGCATTGCTGTGCCAAAGAATCTTCATCCCTTCATCACGTTCGCCGCGCTCGTGTTCGCTTTTCTGATCTTGCGGTGGTGGGACGCATGAGCATCCCGTCGATCAGCGTCGTCATACCGACAATCGACGGACGCGAGGAGCTGCTCGCTCGGACACAGGAGACGTTCACGAGAACGCCGAACGTGGAGATCATCGTCGTCAGGAACCGACCGACGTGTGGTGAGGGTTGGAACGACGGCGCAGCTCGCGCCTCGGGTGAGTACGTCCTGCTCGCCGCCGACGACGTTGTCCCGTCTATCGGTTGGGAGCTGGCCGCTGTCGCCGCTGTCGAGCGCGGGCTGTACCCGGCTCCGGTGATCTACAAGGAGGTCGGCCTGGAGGCGGCAGGTTCGATGGGCGGAGGCATGAAGCTGGAGGGTGAGTTGCCCGGCGACTGGCTGCCGGTTGTCAGTTCGCCGTTTCCGTTCTGGCGCCGCGAGCAGCTTCCAGAGTGCCTGCCGATCCACTATTACGCCGACGACTGGCTCTCTTTTTGTGCGGCTGTCAAGGGTCGCCGCGCGGTCCTCCGGCATGGCTTTGAGCTGCTGCACCTGGAGGGCACCACCGGGCGCGGGCGCGTCGCCGCGCGAGCGATGGATGACCGCGAGCTGTTCCTCCAGGCCGTCGCCAAGACGACGCCGCCGGCGTGGCTCGCAACTACGTGAACCTCAACGAAGGCGACCGCTCGGCTGTCTGCTCTAAGTGCGGCCACGACCTCTACACGCGAGCCTCGGGCAAAGTCTTCTGTTCCAACCGGCGCTGTGTGTACTTCAAGCGATCGCACCCAACCGTAAGTGAGGTCAACCGATGAACGTAGTCGTCACTGGCGGACTCGGCTTCATAGGCTCCGTCGTCGTCGAGCAGTTCACAAAGCAGCTCGGTGTGGAGGTCTCCGTCGTGGACGACGGGCGTGCGCCGAGTGTCGGCTTCGACGAGCTGCCGGGCGCTCGACGCTACCTCGCCATACCTGCGGCGAACGCCGCCGAGCTGCTCGGGTCGCCGACGCTTCCGGCGGACCTCGTCGTGCATTGCGCTTCGCCGGTCGGCGCTGTCGGTGTCCTCGATCAGTACGGCAAGATCGGCGAGCAGATTGTCGGTACGACAGCGGCGCTGGCCGAGGGTTGTCTCCGCTCCGGCGCGCGGCTGATCAACCTTTCGACGAGCGAAGCGTACGGGTTCTCGGGCGACTACCAGGAGAGTGACGACTGCATCGTCCCGGCTCGACGGAACGCTCGCATGGAGTACGGCGCGGCGAAGCTCGTCGCCGAGTTCGCCGTGACCGGCGCCGTCTCGCGCGGGCTGCGCGCGATCACGATCCGACCGTTCAACGTGGCCGGTGCGCGACAGGACAACGAGAAGGGTTTTGTGCTGCCGACGTTCGTCGGGCGGGCGCTGCTCGGGCTGCCGCTGCCGGTGTTCGGCACAGGCGAGCAGGAGCGGGCGTTCACGGCGGTAGGCGACCTCGCCGACTTCATCGTCGGCACACACCTCGCCGAGGCCGACTGGCAGGGTGAGGTCTACAACGTAGGCAACCCGATCAACCGAGTACCGATCCGTGTTCTGGCTCGGCGGGTTATCGAGCTGACCGGCTCCGAAAGCTCCATCGAGTACACGACCGGACGGGAGTTCTTCGGGCGTCCAGATTACGAGGAGGCGCTCGGCCACATCAAGACGCCGATCATCGACGAGGCTCGCTCGCTCGGGTGGCAGCCACGGACCAACCTCGACGACCTGATCCGCTCGGTGATAGCCGACCTCCAGTAAGGTTACGCGCGCGACGCCGCCTCCCTCCGCGAATCCGAGGCGGCGTCGCTTTACACTTGGTGCATGACCCTCGTCGATGAAGTCCGTCAGCTCGTAGGCGCCGGGACCGCCGAGTACTCGGCGGGCGGCATCGCCTACTGGACCGACGCGCAGCTTCAGGCTCGCCTCGACGACCGGCGGTTTCTCGTACAGGACGCGCCGATCATCTGGCACCCGAGGCGCGCGACTGGCGGGACGTACACCTACACGCTCGCGGCTGCCGACGCTGTCGGCTGGCTGGAGGCTGGCTCGGCCAGCGGGACGGCGCCGAACCCCGGCACCATCGTTGACGGTCTAGGCTCGGCAGTCGGCGGTTGGACAATCTCACGAGACGGGTGGATCACTTTCAGCTCGGACCGGCAAGGCCACATCTTCTTCCTCAACGCCTGGAGCTATGACCTCTACGCCGCCGCCGCCGATGTTCTGGAGCAGTGGGCGAGCGCGGCGAAGCTGACGCCGTCGCACTTCAAGACCGAGGATCAGGAGTTCGACCTCGGCTCGCAGATCGAGCGCCTCGGTGAGGTCGCGAAGTCCTACCGCGAGCGCGAGCTGGCGATCAGCGTCCCGGCGGAGCGGTCCGACACGCTCGGTTGCTGACCGTGTCGCTGCTGTCGAACACACAGCTCGACTCCATGAGGTCCACCGTTGACTCGGCGCTACCCGATACGGCGGTCATTACTCGCAAGGTACGGACCGACGACGGGGCTGGAGGCGCGACGAACGCCTGGACTGCTGTCGGGACTGTCGCCTGTCGCCTGTCGCCGCTCTCGGGTGACGAGGCGCTGCTCGGCGGGCGCGTCCACGGCAAGGAGTCCAACGTCGTGACCATGCCGTACAGCGCCGACCTCCGCGAGGTTGATCGCGTGACGATCAGCGGCGCGGTGTACGAGGTCTCCTCGGTCCACTCGCCGCGCTCGTGGGAGCTTTCGACAACGGCGATGGTCGAGCAGCTCGTCGCAGGCGGAACGGTATGAGCGTCCAAGTAGTACACAACCGTTGGGCGTCGGCGAAGCGCGACCTCATCAAGAAGGCCGGGTTGGCGACTCAGAAGATCGCGCGCGATATCGAGGCCGAGGCGAAGCTGCGCGCGCCGGTCGATACCGGCTTTCTCCGTAACTCGATCCACGCCGAGTCGGTCGGACCGCTGCGCGCGGTTGTCCAGGTCGGTGCCGAGTACGGGATGCACGTCGAGTACGGGACGCGCTACATGGCCGCACAGCCTTTCCTCGCTCCAGCTATCGCCGTCGTCCAGAAGCGCAGCGGTGGGAGGCTGCTCAAGTGAACGCGCTCGACACGGCACTCGTCGCCAAGCTGCGAGGCGACTCGACGCTCATGGGGTACCTCGCCGCCGGGACGGCCTCGATCTACTCCGAGCTGGCGCCGCAGAATGCAGCGCACCCGCTGATCGTCTTCGGCGAGCAGGCCGAGGCGGACGAGCACACGCTGACCGAGCGCGCGTACGAGGACTTCCGCATGAGGGTTATCGGGATCACCGAGGGCGACTCGATGGTCGCGGGCGGACTGATCGCGGAACGTATCTTCACGGTCCTCAACGACGCCGCGCTGTCGATCAGCGGTCACGCGCTGCTGTGCTGCCGCAAGGAAGGCAACGTCCGGTTCGTCGAGTCGGCGGGCGGCGCGCGCTTCAATCACTCGGGCGGCGTCTACCGGATTGTCGTTCGTTAGGTGAAGTCCGCCGGGACTGTTTAGGCTGGAAGGGTGGCAGCTACGACCAAAGACCCGACGAAGTTCAAGGCTGTGCGTGGTCTCTCGTACCCGTCCGGCAAGCGAGTCGAGCCGGGCAAGCGGTTGCCTGCTGACTTCCCGACGAACGCGCTCGACTGGCTCGCGCGCGACGGCGATATCGAGCAGGCGAAGGAGCGAAAGTAGATGGCTTACGCACACGGTAAAGAGGCGCGCGTCTACGTCAACGGTTACGATCTCTCCGGCTATCTCACCGGGATCAAGGGCAGTAACGAGGCCGACACGGCGGAGGTCTCGACGTTTGGCGACTCGGCCAAGGAACGTATCTCGGGCTTGCGCGACGCGTCGATCACAGGCGAGGGAGTCTTCGACGGCGCGACCAGCGCCGAGGATCAGGTATTCGCAGCGGCGCTCGGTGTCAACAATGGAATCTTCACGGTCATGCCTCAAGGCGACACGCTCGGCAACCGGGCGTACGGACTGTCGGCGGAGGAGACCTCATACGAGTCGGACGCCGACCTCGGCGACGCGGTCAAGTTCTCGTTTGAGGCACAGGGCAACGTCGGGAATGAGAGCGGCGTCGTACTGCGCGCGCTGGCCGCAGCGACCGCGAGCGGAACAGCGACCGGCGTCGATGGTGCCGGGACCACGACTCAGAAGGTGTACGGCTACCTCCAGGTAACGGCTATCGCGGGCGGGACGCTCACGGTCAAGGTGCAAGACAGCGCCGACGACTCGACGTACACCGACCTCCTCACTTTTTCCGCTGTGTCGTCGGCTCACGCTTCCGAGCGTATGGCTGCCGCCGGGACCACTCGGCGTTACACGCGGACGATCTGGACGTTGAACGGCGGCTCCGCCACGTTCAACGTCGTGGCTGGACGACTGTAGCCGCGAGGGGGTGATTGTATGGCTTACTCACACGGCAAAGACGCGGTATTCAAGCTGACCTCGGGCGGCACCCTGCGGGACTTCTCGCCTTACCTCACAGGCGTAAAGTTTCCTCGGGAGGCCGACACTGCCGAAGTGTCCACGCTCGGCGATAGCGCGAAGGAGCGCATCGCCGGACTGACGGACGCCTCGGTAAGCGGCGAGGGAAAGTTCGAACCGACACCGGACGCATGGCTCTCGACCATTCTCGGCGGTGCGGCGACCGCGTTCGAGTGGCACCCGCAAGGGACAGCCTCGGGGAACATCAAGTACACCGGGAGCTGTATCCTCACGTCCTACGAGTCGGACGAGGACATCGGCGACGCCGGTTCCTTCTCGTTCGAAGCACAGGTCAGCGGCGCTGTCACGCGCGGCACGAACTAAGGGAGCAGACATATGAACGACCTCCAGCCGGGCGACGTACCAAGCGACGACGAGCTGGAGGTCGCTCCTCCCTCGGGCGCCGACGGTCTCGAGAAGGACACCGAGGAGCCGACGACGATGCTGTCAGTCGAGGAGATCATCGCGGCGGGCGATATCACCGAGAAGGTTCTCGACGTACCGGATTGGGGTGGCAAGGTTCGCATACGCGGCTTCACCAAAGGTGAACAGCAAGACCTCCGGCGGGACTGCACGAAGGGCGACGAGCTGGATACCGACCGGCTGGAGTTGCTGACCGTCGCGCGAGGAATCATCGAGCCGAAGTTCGCCGACGACCAGGTCGGCCAGCTCCGCCAGAAGTCGGCGACCGTTCTCGACAGGGTTTTGGGTGAGATCATGACGCTGTCCGGCACAACTGACGGCGCGCAGGCGGGCGCCGAGCGTAGGTTTCCAGACTGACGGCGACCTCGCTTTCACCTACCGCCTCGCGCGCGACCTCGGGCTGACCGTCGCCGAGCTGCGGCGCACGATGGGCAACGCCGAGTACGTTGGGTGGGTCGCGTTCTACAACGTCGAGGAGCAGCAGCGCGAGAAGGCGGCGAACAAAGCCAAGCGGAACCGTGGGCGGCGGTAGCTAGGCTGGAGGGGTGGCCTCCGGTACCGAAGTAACGAAACTGTTTGTCACGGTCGATGCAAAGCTCGACCTGATGCAGCGCGACCTCTTGAAGGCACAGCGCGACGTTCAGAAGTTCGCCGGCAAAGCCTCAAGCTCGACCGACAAGATGGCGCGCGAGATGAAGCGCGACGCCGAGAAGGCGGCGAAGTCACAGGACAAGCTCGGGCGTTCGCTCAAGGGCGCGGCCAAGGCGGCAGCCGGAGCGGCGGCGGCGTACGTTGGATTCTCCGCCGTCAAGGACGCGATCAAGACAACCGAGAACCTCGCGATCGGTACGAAGCGACTCGCGACGCTGACCGGCATGGAAACGAAAGAGGCGTCGCGGTGGGTAGCCACAGCCAAGGTCCGCAACGTCGAGTCGAAGGCGCTCAACATCGGCTTCATCACCCTGGCGAAGAACGTCAAGGGAGCCGCCGACGGATCGAAGTCCGCCGTGTCGATGTTCGACAAGCTCGGGATATCGCAGCGCCAGCTCAAGCAGGGCGACCTCACCTCGATCATGCTCAAGACGAGCGACGCCTTTCACAAGATGGGCGGCGGCGCTGACCGTACCGCTATCGCGGCGAAGCTGTTTGGGCGACAGACACAGACGCTCCTCCCGCTTATGAAGGAAGGCTCCGGCGCGCTCAAGGAGCAGCTCGCGCTCTCGGACAAGTACGGCACGACGATGGACAAGAATCAGGTCAAGAAGGCGCTGGAGGCTGTGCGGGCACAGCGCGAGATGAACATGGCGATGGACGGCGTAAAGATCGCGTTCGCGCAGAACGTGCTCCCGGCGCTGACCTCGGCGGGACTCGCCGTCGGGCAGTTCATCTCCGACTTTAGAACGGGCGCCGGGACGGCGGGCGATATCAAGCAAGTGTTCGTGGACTCGTTCAACGGTATAAAGGCGGCGGTGGAGTTCCTCCGTCCGGTGTGGTCCGCAATCGGCGTCGGAGCGGTCGCAGCCTTCAACGGGATTCGCTCGGCGGTCGGTCCGACGATCACCGGCATAAAGGCCGGTGTCGCCGGACTTGTTACTGCCTTCAACGCCGTGTCGAGCTGGATCAGTTCTCACAAGCAGGACTGGCAAGGATTCTTCGACGCCGCAAAGATCGCCATCGCGCCGTTCGTTATCTGGCTCAAGGTCATGGGCACAACGATGCTCTCGACTTGGCGCGCGGTGTGGGAGCCGATGAAGGCGCTCGCTGCGAAGGTGCTCGGGATCGTCGCGACTCAGATACGCGCGCAGCTCAAGATCATCGACGGCATTATCAAGATCTTTGGCGGTATCTTTACCGGCGACTTCGGGCGCATGTGGGCGGGCGTCAAGCAGGTACTCGGCGGGGTCTGGGCAGGGATCAAGAACCTGATTACGGCGCCGTTCCGACTGGCCGGTCCGGTGCTGCGCGTCGTACTCGCCGGGATCAAGGGTTCGGTTTCGGGGTTTGTCGGCGGCATCATCGGCGTGCTCGGTGGGCTGGCGAGCGGTGCCAAGAATGCCGTCGTGAGTGGAGTACGAGGCGCGCTCAACGGCGTGGTCTCGTTCCTGAACGCCGCCATCGACGTCATCAACAAGATTCCGTTCGTCGAGATAGGACACGTTGGCAAGATCGGTGGAGGTGGAGGCGGAGGCGGCATCCCGCGCGAGCACAAGGGGCGCGCGACCGGCGGGTTGATCGACAAGCCTGGACTCATGGTCGGCGAGCAGGCGCCGATGCACAACGAGTACGTCATCGCCACGAACCCGGCGTACAAGAAGCGCAACCTCGGGCTATGGGCGGAGGCCGGATCGAAGCTCGGCGTTCCTGGCCTCGCCGGCGGCGGCAACGTGGGCGACGCTCTGAGCGGCGTCGGCTCCGGTGCGAAGTCCGTAGCGGGCGCGGTCGGCGGTGCGGCCTCCTCGCTCAATCCGACGAACCTCATCAAGAAGCTGCCGAAGCCGAGCGACTATACGCCGGACTGGCTCGACGGTTTCGGTGGACACCTCAAGGACAAGGCTGTCGATTACATCAAGGACAAGGCCGGAGGTTTGCTCGGCGGCGGCGGCGGAGGCGCAGGCTCGACGACCGGCCTCGTCGCGCAAGTCAAGCGCGCAATCGCGTTCGCAAAGAGTCACGGCTGGCACGGCGGGATAACCTCGGGCTTCCGCTCGCGCGCCAAGCAAGAAGAACTATGGGCGAACCGTGGCAGCAATCCGTTCCCGGTGGCGCCGCCTGGAACCTCGATGCACGAGCGCGGACTCGCCATCGACGTCTCGGACCGCGAGGGGTTCGCTCGTGCGATGGCGATAGCGCCACCGAACGCGAAGCTCTACTCGAAGATGGCAAGCGACCCGATCCACTTCTCGACGACCGGCTTCAAGAAGGGTGGCATCTGGTCGAAGGCTGGTATCACGGTCGGCGCCTCCATGTACGGCGGCGGCGGCGACCCGTCCTCGGGCGTCACCGGCTACAAGGGCGACAACCTCAACGGGACCAACACGTACGCCGAGCTGGGAATGGGGCACAACCTCGGCGGCTTGCCGTACAAGCAGCCGCTCTCGATCACCTACGGCGGCAAGACCCAACGAGGTTTCAAGCGCGATATCGGCGCGGGTGGCGGCAACGTCAGCGGCCACCGACGCGATATCGACCTGTGGCACCAGCTCGCGTCGAAGCTGGGGTTCTCCGGCCTCGGCCTCGTACGCGTCAGCGCCAACTCCGATGCCGGGAAGGGCAAGGACGCGCCGGTCAAGTTCAAGAAGGGCAAGAGCGCCGGGAAGATCGGTCGGAAGGTGCCGGGAATGCCGAGCAGTGTCGGCCACTTGGCCGAGCTGTTCGAGCGCCAGTATCCCGAGATGACCGCAGCGCGCGACAACGTGCGCCGCACGATGGAGCTGTCGAACGGCCTCGACCAACCGGAGATAGATTCGCTCGTCGGGAGTCAGCAGGGGATTGTCAACTTCTTGCTCAACCCGGTAGTCGCAGCCTCGCGGCTCGCCATGGAGCAGCTCGCAGCGGCGGTCGCCAAGATCGACGAAAAGGTCGCCGCGCTCGACCGCGCCATCGGGCGCGACACGGAACGGCTCAAGAAGTTGCGAGGCAAGAAGCACCGGACCAAGTCGGACAACAAAGAGATCGACTACCTCACCGACCATCGCCGGAGCCTGACCGAACGCCGCGACAAGTTCGCCGGGCGTCGGAAGGATTACACCGACAAGCTCGGCGAACTGAACGACTCCAAGTCGAGGCTCTCGGCGAACGGTTTGCTGTCGGCTATCTCCGATGAGCAGTTCAACCTCGCCGACCTCCTCGGCACTAAGCCGACGCCTGCTGACGCGGACGGAGGCGGCTCGACCGACAGCTCGACCGTGGACCCTGCTATCGCGCTGCGCCAGCAGTTGGGGACGGACGCGCTGCGCAACCTCCAGGTCAAAGAGCGTCAGTACGATGTGTTCTCGCGCTTCTTCCTCCCGAGCTTCGCCAGCGGGACACCGTTCGTCAAGGGCGACAAGGTCGCGCAGCTCCACCACGGCGAGGCGGTATTCCCGAAGAACGAGAACCCGTTCACTATGGGCGGCGGTGGAGGTTCGGTTGTCGAGGTTCACGTCAGCGCCGACAAGGAGGCATTCATCGGTGCGGTCGAGGTGGTCATCGACGGCAAGAAACAGGAGATTGCAAGCCACGTCTCGCAGACGCTCGGTCGCGCAGCAGCTCGGGCGACTCCCCGCCTAGCGCGCGTTTAGACTGAATCTCATGGCGACCACGGAGCGGATCACGCTCGACCCGATCAGCGAGGCGACGACTAACGCGCCGCTTGAGATCGCGTCCGGCAACGGGATCAACCTCGTCTCGCACGACTGGCCGACACCGTCGCGCGAGTTCCAGTTTGCGAGTGCTGTCGATACCGAAGGCGAGATACCCGCCGACGAGCCGCACATGAAGAACTTTGAGCCGACGATGGTCCTGCGCGTCCGCGAGGACGGCGCGGCGGCAGGGACGAACCTCCTCACCAATCCGAAGTGCGCAGTTGATACGACCGGCTGGACAAACGCGAGCCTACCGATTATGGCGCGCGTCGCTCTACCGAGCGGCGCGATCCCCGGCGTTGCGGACGCGGGCGCGGACACGGCGCTGCACTGTACGGGCGACGCGACGGGCGACGCGGCGTTTCCGACTGCCGCTGTCGTGAACGGCTCAACCTATCGGTTCAGCGTCTACGTCTACATCGCATCGAACAGCGCAACCGGCATTCGCCTGATCGTGCAAAGCGCAGCGTTCGTGACCATCGCGACCAGCTCGACGCTGGCGACCGTCGGCGCCTGGACGCGCCTCGACGTCTCATTCGCCGCCGCCGCCTCGGAGACTTACAACTTCAAGATCGCGCAGAACGGCGCGGGCGCGACGGACTTTTATGTGACCGGCGCGATGGTCGAGCTGTCCGCCTCACTCAACGGATACTTCGACGGCGACACTCCCGGTTGCGACTGGAGCGGCGCGAATCACGCCTCGACCTCGACGCGTCCGGCGTCCGGTAGCGGCGCGAGGTTCTACCAAGCGTGTGCCGATCTCGAGAAGAAGATCAGCGTGCTCGTCGCCGAACAGGGAACGGTTCGGCGCCTGCCGCCTGACGGCTATCAACTGACGTTCACCGTCGTCGATGCCGAGATCGAGTGGATGACCGACTGGCGCCTCGCACTCCGCAAGGACGTTGAGGCGAAGGTGAAGCTCACGCTACGCCCGTTCGGTTGGGGTGCCGAGATTACGCAAAGCGTCCGCAGCGAGACGACGCTCCCTCACGTGCTCTTTACCGAGACCGGGCTGCGAGGTTCGGTGGCCGGACTCGGACGCCTTACCGTGGACGACACGCAAGCACAACCGCGCATGTTCGTAGTCGCCGCAGCGCGCAGCCGCAACTACTCGTCGAGCGCGCACGCCGCGCTGTTCTACGAGGCCGAGTCACGTACCCTGCTCGGCGGCTCGACGCTGACCGCAGCGAGCGGTACCTGGACTGGCGGAACGGCGGTTATCAACAGCGGCCTGATCGAGACGTATCAGGCCGTCCTCTCGTCGCAGTCGAGCGGCGGGACGCACCTCGCACACGTCGGGCGGTACCGAGTGTGGGCGCGCGTGAAGGCGTCCTCCCTGATCGACTTCGCGCTGGAGTATTCGGTCGGCGACTACGTGAGTCCGCACCGAAACGACAAGGTCTCGACGAACGGACCGCCGCTTGTTTCGACAACGGTGATGCAGCTCCTCGACCTCGGGTTTGTCAACATCCCGAAGGCGCGCAGCGGCGCGCAGCGGTGGGAGTTCCGCATCCTTGCCAAGTCGGGGAACGTCTCGACGACGACGACCTGTCTTATCGACAACGTCTACCTGCTGCCAACCGACGAGTTCTACTGCGAGGCGCGCGGGTCCGGCTCTTACTTCCAACCCTCGACGCTCCTCGCTCACGACGAGTTCATACAGGCGGCAGGAACGCTGACGGCGAAGGTGCTCCCGCTCGGCGGGACGTGGGTCGGCGCGGGCGACGCCGACGACATGAGTGTCGATGGCGCCGGGATCGTTACGCGCACAGCGATCAACGACTCGTCCGATGACAACGGGCGCTTTCTCGTCGCAGGAACGGCGACGTTTGCGGCGACGTTCGTACAAGTGGACTGGAAGAACACCAACGGGTTTGTCGCCGGCAGGCAAGGCGTTCTCGCGCGCAGCGACGGGACGACGTCCAACTGGCTGCTCGCCAGCCGCTACCAAAACCACGACGTGATCCTGCGGAAGTGTGTCGCCGGGACCAAGTCAACCCTGTTCAGCGGAGGGCTGGGCTCGGTCACGTACGGCAACGACACCTACTACACAATCGCGCTCTCGGTCTACGCCGATGGACGGTGGGCGATCTGGGTTTTCGCGGCGGGTGGCACTCCGCCGACCGCGCCATACGCGAGCGGTTACGACTCGGCGCTCGCGACCGGCGGCTCGCTCGCGACCGGACGCGTCGGCTTCTACGACGCCTACGCTGGATCCTCCGCGCGTACGCGTACCTTCGACAACTTCCTGTCCGGTGCTCCAGCACAGGACGCCGCCTGCTTCGCTTCACAGTCGATTGAGTTTGCATGGGATGACGTCCGCCGCGAGGACGCCAGTGGCTCCGTCTACCGACGCGTCGCTGTCCCGCGCGGCGACCTCCTGAAAGTCCCGGCGGCTGGCCGCGCGAACCGCACGACCGAGTTCATCGTGCTCGCCTCGCGGGTCGATCCGAGCGGCTACGGCGAGGTGGTCGAGACAGCGGACGATATCCAGGCGACACTCAGCTACAAGCCGCGCTGGCTCGGCTACGCGGACGCTTAGCCGATGCCCGCAGCGGACCGACTGGCGATTGAGGTCAGCGGCGCGGGGATCGTTACGCGTTGGGGACCGGACGAGATCGACGCGGGGAACATACCGGGCGACCTGATCCTCGCCGACTCGATCCCCGGCGGCTACAAGACTCTCGACTGCTCGCTGTTCCGGCGCCCGACGCGCACCTACGACGACCTCAACCTGTTCGACGACGTCTCCGTCTACGCGCCCGGCTTCGGTAACGAGGTTGTGTGGAATGGCCGGCAAGAGTATTTCCCGAAGAAGCAAGGCGCCGACTTCGGTGTCGATATCAACGCGGTCGGTTACCAGGCGGCGATGGATGACGTGCCGTTTCAGCAGATCATCGTGGACACGGACTTGGCGCACTGGGGGCAACCGTCGGTGCAGCGTCGGCTCAACCTAATCGCCAACAGCTATGGCGTACAGGACACACAGCTCGCGACCGATGAGACGACCGGACAGCCAGCGCTCCAGTCACACATCACGGGCGCGTGGGTAGCGGCATACCGACCGCTGATCGAGGCGGTCTACGACAGTCTCGGTATCCCGATCGCGTCGCTCTACTACGCCTGGAAGTCCACGCTCGGGGGAAACGACCCTAACTGGGACTGGCGCGCGGAGCTTTCCACGAACGACGTCCACTCGGCGACCGATACGACCGGCGACCTCCAGGCGGCGGGACCGGGCACCGGGACGCTCGCGGCGACGGACGTCAATCGCATCATCGCGTCGATGCAACACAGCTACAGCGCCGGACCGGCTGGCTCGGACAACGGCGACTTCCCGTTGGACTGGACCTGCCTCGCCGTCTACGGCGACCACGGCATCACAAAGCGCGGGACGGCGAGCGCGACGGCGGCGCAGGGGTTCTACGCCGACGACATTCTTCGCTACCTGATCGACACCTACTTTGCCGGGCTGACCTATACCGACGAGTCCATCGACGACGCGCACGACTTCGCGATCCCGCAACTAGCGTGGCTAACGCACACGAAGGGCAGCGCGGCGGTCGCGCTGCTGAACGGTTACTTCTGGCGCGACTGGGCGGTCTGGAATGACGGCGTTGTTCACTGGCACGAGCCGGACTCGACGACGTACGACTGGGAGGTGCGCAAGTCCGAGGGGGCGCGCTACGAGGACACAGGCGACAGCGCCGAGGAGCTTTACAACGGTGTGATCGTTCAATGGCGCGACGCCGCAGGCGCGCAGCACGTTACGACGCCGACCGACGCCGCGACGCTGCTCGATACGAGCGACACCAATCCATGCAACAAAGCCGGGATAACGCGCTGGGGAGTTCTGAACTTCGACAAGGTCACGACGAGCGAGGGCGCCGTCAAGGCGGGCGTCGCGTGGCTGACCGTCTACAGCCGCCGCCGCCACCGAGGCACGCTTTCAATAACGGGTTGGGCGCGCCACCGGACGCGCGGGCTGCTACCCGCCTACATGATCCGCTCGGGTGATTGGGTGCGGATCGTGGACGACGACGACCAGGCGTACCGCAAGGTGGTCGCCAAGACGTACCGTCGCTCGTCGCGAACCGCCGACCTGGAGCTGGACAACCGCAGCTATAGACTGGAAGCAATGTTCGAACAGCTCGGACTCGCGATCGTAGACGTCGTCGGGGGAGGCTGACGATGGCCGACACACCCGAGCGGATCGCCGGGCCCGTCAGGGAAGAAACCGCCGCCGCCGAGGTCGAGCGCCAGCTACAGGTGCAAGAGCGCGACCGCATCCAAGCTCGCGAAAGCCACCTCGACGCCCGCGACAAGATGGTCGAGTACCGCCTCGGCAAGCTGGACAGCTCGGTCGAGAAGCTGACGCTCGTCGTCGAGAAGTTCGTGGAGGTCGCCGCATCGTCGGCCAACCGAGTCGGGTTCTTCTACAGGTACCTCTTGCCGGTGATCTTCGCGATCCTGATGGCGTTCAGCGGCTACATTGGAATCCAGGCGAAGGATCGCGCCGACACCGTCTGCTCGTCGGTCAATCAAGCTCGGGCGGACACCGTGAACCTGCTCCAGGTCTTCAAGCCGTTGGCGGACGAGAAGGCGCTCCCGCTGTTCGACACGGCCATAGAGCAGCGCAAACAGCCCGTCTGCTGATCCGCGATAGGCTGTACGCCATGAGTGAGAAGCGCCTCCGCGCATCGCTGGCAAACTGGAAGGGCAAGGTCCGGTACCGCCAAGGCAAGGCCGAGCGCCACGCCGCGAAGGGGAACAAGCGCCGCGCTGCTTCACGCTGGCACCGGCTCGCCGTCGAGGCGCGCGAGATGGTCCGCCGCCGAACGCGCCAGCTCGACAGGCTTTCCGACCTCCGAGAGCGCGCACTCACCGAGGCGCGCAAGGACGTCGGCCTCATGGAACACGGCGGGAACAACCGAGGCAAGCGCCTGGAGCGCCTCGTCCATTACATCGGTGGCGCCGTCGGCGCTCCGTGGTGCGGCTATGCCGTCGCCGCTTGGTACCGGCGCGCGGGTTCCAAGTACGCCGGTTCGGTTTGGGGATACGTCTACGCGATCGCGGGACGCGGGACACACAAGACCGCGTCGCCACAGCCGGGCGACATTGTCGTCTACAACTTCGGGCACACCGGACTCTTTGTACGGTGGCTCAAGAACGGAAACTTCCTCGCCGTCGAGGGCAACACCGGAGCGTCGGGCGCGGTCAGCGACTCGACGACCGGCGGCGACGGCGTGTACGAGAAGGAGCGGAACCGACGACAGGTTCTGCACTTCCTAAGAGTCGAACGATAAGGAGCCGCTCATGCCGCCGACCACCACTCTCCGGAAGTACGCCAAGTTCGCCGTTGCACTCGGCGGATACATCGTGACCATCGGGACGGTGCTGCTCACAGCCGACCTCTCGACCGGCGCGGGGATTGGCGTCTGTCTCCTCGGCCTTGCGACCGCGCTCGGCGTTCGCCAAGTTCCGAACCGCTAGAAACCCGCTTACAGTCGGAGGAGTTGCGTGCCACCCGCGCGAGCAGCTAGGCTGACTCCGTCGCGCTGCAACCGATGACCCGCAACGGGTCCATACCGCAAGAACAGCAGCGCGTCCGCCTCGCTCGGCGGGTGACGTGTCGAGCGCAGCAGAACGGCGGTCGTCATTCATCGAGGGAAGGACGAGGACCATCCGTGGCCTACTCACACTTTCAGCACTCGCAGCTCTCACCGTCGCCGTCGCTGTCGGCGGCGTGGCGCTGGCGGACGTTTCGCCGCCGCCTACTCCGCCGCCTCCGGTCGAGCGGCCTACTGACCCGAGGCTAGTTTCGTGCGGCGGGCGTTTCCACGACCAAGCAGAACACGCCCGCTACGCCCGAAGGGTCTATCAACGCGACAAGATCAGCAAGCCAGCTCGTCGGCGGCTCTCGCGTCTTGCCCGGTGTCAGTCTACGCCGCGCGCAGTCGCGAACGCTCGCGCGCTCCAGGGTAAGCTCGCGCGCAAGCGTGGGCAGCGACTAGCGGCGGCGCCGTTCCTCGGTCCCGATGGACGGAGGTGGGCGGTACCGTGGCCGATAGTTCGGTGCGAATCCGGCGGCGACAACATGACACCGAACGGCGCCTCGGCTGCTGGCTACTACCAGATCACACACGGCACTTGGCTCGCAAACGGCGGCGGTAAGTTCGCCGAGCGCGCGGACCTCGCTACCAAGGCCGAACAGGACATTGTCGCCGGGCGAATCCACAAGGCGGCAGGGGATTATGGCGATTGGCAGCCGTCCTACCACTGCTCGGGTATCGCCTGACCGGCGCCGTTGGTAGCCTCGCAGGCGGGAATGGAACCTCCAGTGAACGGGCGTCGGCGACGGCGTCCGTTCGCAGTTCTACAGGTCGCGCTCGGCCTCGTAGATATCGTCGAGTCGCTCGCGCAGCACACGAAGCTCGGCCTGATCGCGCCAGTAGTCCTCGGCGAGGAGCGTCACCTTCCAGACCTCTTTGCTGCGGCGGTGCATTACGAGCGGACGGCGTCCCGAGGCCGACGAGTCCTCGACGGCCTGCCGGAGCGCAGCCGGGAGGTCAAGGCGCTCCACGCGCTTGACCTCGATGTGGTGATCGTCGAGGCCGGATAGGTCACCGTCGGGCTGGCGAGCGCCGCGCTGTGTGCGCTCCAGCTCGACCTCGACGATGCCGCAGATGAAAGCGCGCGCGTCGCGCTCGCCTCGCTTGCCTTTGTCTCGCGAAGGCTTGCCCACTTAAGCGGCCTTCGGCTTGCCGGTGATCGCCGACGTCGGCGGCGACGCCGCCTCGCTCACGTCGAACAGCGTCGGCGGAGCCAGCTCGGCCTCGGGTTCGACTTTGGCCGGCAACGGCGTGAGCTGCCGTGGCTCGCCTGTGAGGACGTACCGGAAGTTGCCGCTCCACAGCCGCTCGGTCCTGATCGAGTAGCCAGCTTGCCGCAGCTCCAGCAGCCGACCGCCGAACCGGGGAACGTGAGCCTCGTAGAACGCGACGTTCGTCACGCCTCGGCGCCCGGCGTCGCGGAGCATCCGCAGGACGAGGTCGCGCTGTGCCACTAGCCGACGCGCCTCTTGAACGCTGTCGGCTTTGCTGCTGGCGCCTCGCCGGACGCGCGAGCAGCGACCGCCTCGACCGTTGGGTGCTCGGCGCTCGCGCCGTCGAGGAGCCGGAGGTTGCGCGCGGCGTAAGCGACCGCCGTCGCGTCGAGGTGTGAGAGCGGCTCGATGTAGCAAGCGTACCGGCGTCGCAGCCACGCCTCGTATGCCTGCCGGTCGGTCTTGCCGGTGAGCTTGATCGTTGTCGTCAATGGAACCTCCTCGTTCGGTTCCGAGGAGGTTCGCCGACGAGCCGGTCGGCTCCTCCTCCGACGAGGTCGAGCCAGCCGACAGGGTTCGGCTCGTCGGCGCCGCAGCGCCTCCGCGCTCGGAGTAGCCGGTCGCGCGGGTCAAGGCGGAACGCCGCGCCTCGACGCTCGACCTCGGCGTCGTCGTACCAGACCACGCCGAGAATCCTCGGGTTGGCGACGGGCGACCACGTCGCGTCGAGTAGCTCGCCGTACGCTCGTGCCGTGATCGCCGGGCGTCGCTCGCGCGGCTCCTCCTGCTCCGGCTTGCTAGGCCAAGTCAGGAG
>Ga0163151_10001686_pt1 | contig 36643 bp, 32 predicted proteins | sample OliLakLV19MP5IB2_FD_145596 | JGI IMG/M metagenome (GOLD analysis project Ga0163151, IMG submission 145596) | Freshwater microbial mat bacterial communities from Lake Vanda, McMurdo Dry Valleys, Antarctica - Oligotrophic Lake LV.19.MP5.IB-2 | ecosystem: Environmental > Aquatic > Freshwater >... | reverse complement strand
CCCGATGGATTTATTTTGCAAAATTTATTTGCAGATTCAATTTTTTGGGGAGATAAGTTTTATATCTTTTTTTTATTACGCCACTTTTGGGGAGATAAGTTTTATATCTTTTTTTTATTACGCCACAGCTTATAGGTATGATCTGATAATTTTGTGCAAAGTGCTGTTTATTAAACAAAAAAAGCCCCTCCGACAGGAGAGGCTTTTGAGGTACCGAGCAGATTCGAACTGCTGTAGAGGCTTTTGCAGAGCCTTGCCTAGCCTCTCGGCCACGGTACCTTTTGAGAGTGCAATGATAGCCATAAAAAGAAAATTTACCAATTTATTTTATTTTATTGCTAAATTTGCCAACCCAAAAATTTGACTAACAGATAATCAACCCAAAAAAAATTAAACAATGAAAAAATTATTATTAATGGCAGGTTTTGCCTCTTTCCTTTTTGCATGTGGTGGCGGTTCTAATACAAATGCACCTGTAGCAGATTCATTACAAACTGCGCCAGCTGCAACCACAGGCGAAGCCACAGCCGAATATTATGGCGCAAAAATCACTGCCGATAGCGCTGTAGCCATGAGCGAATTGGCAGCCTTAATGGGCGATAAAAAGGAGATAAAAATTAAGCTTATAGGAGAAATTGAAGCAATTTGTCAGAAAAAAGGATGCTGGATGGAAATCAAAAATCCAAATGGTGAAGCCATGCGCGTAACTTTTAAAGACTATGGATTTTTTATGCCAAAAGATGCGTCGGGCAGAACAGCCATAATAGAAGGAGTTGCTAAAGTTGAAGAGACCAGCATAGCCGATTTAAAAGAGTATGCAAAAGATGGTGGAAGTTCTAAAGCAGAAATTGATGCCATTAAAGAAGTTAAGAAGGAATTGGTTTTTGAGGCGAATGGTGTTATCCTAAACTAATTTATGAGAAAAATTTCTTTCGCATTTTCCCTGGTTTTATTTTCCTTTTTGATGTTGAATGCTTGTTCTCAAAATGCAAGTGTTAGCAAAGAAAAGGCACAACAAGATTCTATAGAGCAAGCTGCCAAAGTGCAGCACCTGCAAGATTCTATGAGTTCATGTTCGCAAACCATCATGGATCCAAACAATACCAAACCAATGGCGCTTATGATGCGTTTAATGGCTGCCAACGCAGATAGCATGCGGTCGCAATTGCTAAGAGGTGAACAATTGGATTCGAACAGGTATGCTTTTATAAAATTCTATCTGGTTGAACCAACCGATCCAAATGTATTGGTGCCTAACTTTTTTGAGAAGGCACGTTTGCACCAGGCTGCCTACGCCCAATTGTTTAAGCATCCAAAGGAGCAAAAGAAGTACTATAATTTAATGATTCAATCTTGTGTAAATTGTCACCTCGACTATTGCAGTGGACCTTTAAAAAGAATCAATAAGTTTCCTATTCCTTAATTGATATTAGCTCGTTTGGTGAGTTTTAATAGAGACCGCAAAATATATAGTCCAATTTCGACAAATATATCATTGTGCTATTATTTTGTTATACAGGCATTTACCCTGGCAAAATTATCAAAAAGCTTTGGGCTATTCAATAATTACAATTGGTATAACTTTACTTAAAAGGCCGAATCACCATAAATGATTCGGCCTTTTTTTATGCTTTTTCGAAAGTTTTTTTGCCCATTTATTTGGTTTAATCCTTCTGAAGTTGGTTTCTGTTTTATGAATATTTTAATGTTTATTTTACAATACATTAAATGTAATGACAATTAAATTATTATATATTTGATTTACTCAAACAAAAACGCATGAAAAAATTTACTTTAAATTCTTCTTTAAAAAAAATTGTGGTAGTTGCCGCTTTTCTGGGAATTGCCGAAAGTGTGTTCACATACTCTAGCGGACCACCAGCGGGTTATACCAATGCGCCTGGTGGAGGCAATTGCACTTCCTGTCACAGTGGTTCTGCCATTACCAGCGGTACAGTTTGGTCAGGAATTACCCTAACCAGAACAGGTGGATTGAGCTCTGTTTTGCCAAACGCCAGCAACACCCTTACTTTAAACTTAGCTTCGCCAACAAGCACTACCTTTGGTTTTCAATTATTGGTATTGCCAAATTCGGCCAATAGCTCGAGCGCCTCTATTGGAACCTTTTCTGCTGGTTCTAATACAGATGTTCAAACCACTTCATCCACATCGCCAACCAGAAGTTATTTGATGCATACCACAGCAGGTACAAGTGCTTCATCTGGTTCAAAATCATATACCTTTAATTGGAATACACCCATTAGTTTTTCGGGAGGTGCCACATTTTACTTGGCATTTAACGAAGCCAACGGTAATTCCTCAAGTTCTGGAGATAATATATACGTTAAAACATTTTCTGTAACGGTATTGCCTGTAAAATGGCTAGATTTTAATGCCTTTGCATCAGACCGTGGCGTGAAGCTTCAATGGAGCACTGCACAAGAAATAAACAACCAAAAATTTGAGGTACAAAGAAGTTTCGATGGCACCAATTTTGAGAGCATTGGCAGTGTAAAGGGCATGGGAAATACCGAGCTTAAATCCTATTATACTTTCATGGATGAAGAGCTCCCTCAAAGTGAGGTAATGTACCGCATCAAGCAAGTAGATTTTGATGGAAAGGAAGATTATTCAAAAACCATTAGCTTTGATCCGAACCAAATAAATGAGCCAGAAATACATGTTTTGTCGAACGAAAAAATGCTTTGGTTCAGCCAGAGTGAAAAGGTTAAAAATGTAAATGTATATGGCTTAAATGGTGCCTTAATTTCAACGTTTACCTCGGTGCAAAATGGCTTGTTGTCTTTAACTCATTTGCAAGATGGTTTGTATGTAATTGAACTTACCACAGATGAAGGCAAGCAAACGCTAAAAAAAGTATTGCTTCAATAAGGTCTGAACCGATTTACAAGTACGACATAAAAAAAGTCTGCATATAATTTCTTATGCAGACTTTTTTATTGCCTTCAAGTTGCATTTGTGCAACCTCTTTTGAAAATTTCAATTTAACTTTTATCCTTAATTTGTGTAGTGGGTTTTAAATAATTGGGCTTGGTTTTTGAAGCAATATTTTACTTATAAAGTTTGTTTTTTATTAATGAAAATATTTTTTAACACAAATTCTTAATTTTTTATTAATTTATTTAAGCTGCTTTTTTTTATAGATTTTCTTTTGCAAATTTGATTTTTAATACTTAAAATTATGAACCAAACCAAACCAAACCAAACCAAACCAAACCAAACCAAACCAAACAAGTAATTTTGTTAGGCACATTAAGTATCTAATTTTAATGTTGGTTTTGTTTTCTGTTCAATTTGCCATTGCGCAACCACCACCACCACCTACAGATCCACCAGAAGGATTAACTTATTATCCATTTGACAATCCTGTTGTCTTGTTTGATGCAGAGCCCATAGAAACAGTGAGGTTCGAAACCATAAATAACACTCCATGTACAGCAGAATTTTTCAATTGGTTTCATGTAGGAAAACGAAATAAATCTACTGGAGAAATTGTAGAATACTATACCCCAGATTTACCCTTTGTATTAGGTAGTAATCAAAGCGGCACTGTTACAAATTTTCAACTATATACGGCATGGGGTTTACCTGATCTAACAGGCTCCAACTATGAGTATATAATACTTAGCACAGGGGTATATCTAAAATTTGGAAACATGAGTGGTTACATGACTCTTTTGCCAAATGCAAGTGGCACCACAATTTTAGTTCCAGGAAATGACCCACCTTGCGATTGTTTTATCTTTCGTATTGTGAGCACCGGCTCCAAAATAACCCTCACTTTAGATCCTTGTCCACAATAAATTAATAAAGGCCGTATTACTTTTTAGTAATATGGCCACATTATAATAATAACTTTTATGAAAAAAATTGCTAGTTTTCTATATATCGTTTTTATACTCTTATTTAAAGTTGATGCCCAATGGAATCCTGTTCCTATAAACTTGGCAAGTATTTACCTTAATTCGGTTGATAGCGAATCTGTAATCGTAAAAGTAAATGACAAAGATTTTTACCGCCTAGCTCAGAATACCAATACTTGGCTACCCATAAATATAAATTTAAATAGTTTGAGTGGTTCAATCAATTCAATTTCGAGCTCAAAAAGCAATATATTGTATACTCATGGGGGCCTAAATGGCAAGGTATTTATTTCTGAAGATTATGGTAAAACTTTTAATGAAAATGATAATTATGAAAACGCTAGATCCTTTTATTCTATCCTAATAAATAATTCTAATAAAAGAATCTATTTAAGTGCAGGTGAGGGAACAAGACTACAATACTCCGACAACCTAGGAAAGTCATGGGTAGTAGACACTCTTGGACTTGACTTTTTGCAATTTCATGCCGCCCAATCATTTTATAATATCGACAGTTTTGAATACCAGAAAGCCAATACAGGAGTTTATAGGAGAAGCATTTCAAAACAAGAACCTTGGAAACTTTGGGTAAAAAAAATCAATAATACATCTCAACTTTATTCGATTATCAAACATCAAGAAAACTTTTTAGGTGCAACTAGTTTGGGCATTTACAAATATGTTCCTTCAGACAGCACTTGGGTGCGTTTCGACCAAAACAATAGCATTAATTTTATTAACGGTGGAATGGAAAGTTTGGGTCGTTACGTGGTATTTGCTGGAATTTACGAAGGCGTATATATTTCAAGCAATGAAGGTGCTTCCTGGACGCATTTGCCATTAGACACGGCTGTAAATAGGGATTTTAGAATTAAAAAATTCGATAACAAAATTTTAGCTTTTACCAATACTGGGGTTTTTGCTTTAGACACCAATTCTTTTACTTGGGAAAGGTTTGGCAATAAGCTAATGGGGTTAAATGTATCTGATTTGATTAAAATAAATGACAAATTATACGCAACAACATATGCTTTTGGGGTTACCGAATCTAACCTACTGGGCATATACCAAAACATATTACCCAAACACAATGCAAGGGCTATATTTAATCAGGCTAACAAAATATATGTGGCCACCAATTTGGGCGTGAAACAAAAAGACTATGCTAGCAATGTGTGGCAAGACATCCACCCGTTAATTGACAAGCAAAACTTTTTGCAGATATTGGTTCAAAACGATACCCTTTTCTGTTTAAGTAAAACAGATTTTTGGGCAAAACCATTAAAAGACACGTCTTGTATTAGGTTTGGTTCAGGCATAAACGTAACAACAAGCATAGCTTTGATAGCTTATGACGGAAATCTATTTGCAATTACCAACGGATTATTTAGCTATGTTTTATACAAGTTTAACCAATTATCTAAAAATTGGGAAAGTATAGAAAACAACCTGCCTGCTGCATCTTACAATGGGATTTGCCTAAATAAAGGAAATTTATTAGTAGCTACCAATGCCGGCTTGCACCAATATAATGTGTTAAATAACTTCTGGTTAGCAATACCAGGGTTAGAAAAATATGGGAACGTAAAAGCAATACAAGCAGAAGGAAATACCTTGGCATTTTATTCGGAAACTTTACCGGGACTCTATTTTTGCAGTGATACAAGCTATAATTTTCTCCCAATTTCTGGTGACTTGCCAAGCATGAATGTCACAAAACTTTATTTCAATCAAGATACCCTTTACATAGGTGGAAGCAAAGGAATTTGGTTCAGACCATTATCACAATTGAGCAACTCCATACAAGCCTCTAATTTAAACCAAAATAAAATCAAGGTATATCCAAACCCTTTTTCAGAATCAATAAACATAGACTTTGAAAAAGATTTTTTACCCGAATCTAATATACAGTTAATGGATATTTACGGCAGAATTATTTTGAAAGACAAAATATTAACTTCATCACATAAAATCTACTTAACACAATTACCACCAGGAATTTACTTTATCGTTATTCACCAGGGTGAAAATAGCAAAAGCATGAAAATTGTGAAGCAATAAAATTGGCAAGGATTAATGAGGTGTTTCCTAATTAATCTTTGCTTATTGTAGTCAATTATTTTCTATACAAAACGTCCTTAATGGCTTTGCTTGTGCGTTCTACATTTGGTAAGAATTCTTGTACAAATGTTGGGGCATAACCCAAGGGAGTGTCTTGCGTGCAAATGCGTTGAATGGGTGCATCTAAATAATCGAAGGCTCTTTTCTGAACCATATAGGTTATTTCAGTTGAGATTGAGGCCAATGGCCATGCTTCTTCTACAATTACTAAGCGGTTGGTTTTCTTTACACTTTCAATTACGGTATCATAATCAATTGGCCTTACCGTCATTAAGTCAATTACCTCGCAACTGATTCCTTCTTTGGCCAATTCTTCTGCAGTGGCCAAGGCAACTTTTAAAATTTTGCCAAAAGAAACGATGGTAACATCGGTTCCTTCGCGTTTTACAAAGGCCTTTCCTATGGGAATTAAATACTCTTCTTCTGGCACTTCGCCTTTGTCGCCATACATCTGTTCGCTCTCCATAAAAATAATAGGGTCGTTATCTCTAATGGCTGTTTTTAGCAAACCTTTTGCATCGTATGGGTTGGCTGGAACCACTACTTTTAATCCCGGACAGTTGGCAAACCAGTTTTCGAAAGCCTGCGAGTGCTGCGCACCTAATTGTCCGGCACTGCCTGTAGGCCCGCGAAATACCATGGGAATATTAAATTGTCCGCCGCTCATTTGGTACATTTTAGCTGCGGCATTAATTATTTGATCTATGGCAACCAATGAAAAGTTAAAGGTCATAAACTCAATAATAGGTCTTAGGCCATTCATGGCAGCGCCTACGCCAATGCCAGCAAAACCAAGCTCTGCGATGGGGGTATCTACAATTCGCTTTTCGCCAAATTCATCCAACATGCCCTGACTAACTTTATAAGCGCCGTTGTATTCTGCTACTTCCTCGCCCATTAAGAAAACGTTTGGATCGCGACGCATTTCTTCGTTCATTGCCTCACGCAAGGCTTCTCTATATTGTATTATTCTCATGGATTTATTTTAAAACGAATTGCAAAAATAGGAGCTATTGGCTTATATCAAAGCGATTTGAATTTTTTGTCATTTTTTGACTAAAAACTAGTTAATGTTACTAAATTGTTAAACATATAATAATAAATTAATATATTTGTTAGGTGCTTAATAAACAGAGATATAGATTTTTAATTCCCTCGGCAGTTGCTAGTTTTCTATTGTATGGTATTTTTATGTCGGCACCAGCCTTTGCTAAAGAAAATGAAAATGGGTTCAGCCTAAATTTATATGGGCACTTACTTTCATTTGAATTTGTTCAGCCAAAAATTACAATTCAATATCCAATAGAGAAAGAGGGCGTAAGTAAAATTGTTGCTCTGGTAAAAGAATCGGAACTACAAAGTTTGGTTAAACAGATGGATTCTTATTCTGCTGAGTTTGGGATGGACGATATGGCTTATGTTATTTTTGGCAGAAAGTTATCGGCTCAATTGTATAAAGATCCCAATGCGGCTAAACTTTTCCAGTATCAAATTCTTATGGAAAAGGGGTATAATGTGATATTGGGGGTAAATGAGGAGCAGCTAACCTTGTTTGGTAATTTGGGTTTTAACATTTTAAATGGCACAACGGTGCAGCACCAAGGATTGTCTTATGATGATCTTTCGTTCGACTATAATTTGGAGCCTTGTATAGATGCGGTTTATGAAGTGGCAATAGGAGGAAGGGCAATTTTAATTAATGAAAATAGGCCACCATTTTTTAATGCCATTCGGGGCTCATACGATTTGCACACCGAGTTTGAAGGCGCTGTTTATTTTTTTAAAGGCTCGCTCAATCAAAGCTTGGCAAATTATTACCACGATTTACCCGATATTGAATTTGGTCAGATTTACCTCAATTATCAAATATCTAGTCCTACCTATTCTCAATTGGTAGGCGATTTAAAAAAGGCAATATCAAATATGTTTCCCCGCAAACAGATTGATTTTTTGCTTCATTTTACCCAAACGGCCATTCCTTATAAAGTAGATAAAGAGGCAATAGGAAAAGAGAAATTCGCGTTTCCAGAGGAAGTGCTGTCTAATAATTACGGCGATTGTGAAGATAAGTCGGTGTTGTTTGCCTACCTCACCAAGGAAGTTCTTCAATTGCCCTCGGTGGCTTTGATTTACGTTTCGCAAAATCATTTGAATGTGGCGGTTGCTATTAACCACGCCAGTTTCAACTTTATTTACAACAACCAAAAATACCTTATTTGCGAGCCTTCGGGTTTAGGTTTTGCACCTGGAGATAATGTGTACGACTTAAAAAAGGTTAGCATTATTCCTTGGTAATTTTTGCGAAAGAGATTAGGTAACTAGCAGTAAAATGTTTAGTTAAATGTGGCAAAAAAAGAAGCGTAACTAGCCGTAAAATGTTTAGTTAAATATGGCAAAAAAAGAAGCGTAACTAGCCGTAAAATGTTTAGTTAAATATAGCAAAAAAAGAAGCGTAACTAGCCGTAAAATGTTTAGTTAAATATGGCAAAAAAAGAAGCGTAACTAGCCGTAAAATGTTTAGTTAACTTTTGTGAAAATTTAGTTATGGTGCTTTTGGTCCGCGCGGTTGCAGCGGCCTAATTTCTAAATTAACCGTATGAAAATTATCTGGCATTTCAAGCGCTTGCACCATCATTAAAGCCACATCTTCTGGCATCAACATATAATCATGCGGTTTTATTCCCAGACTATTTCTAAAGAAGTCGGTTTTGGTTGAGCCGGGGTAAACACAAGTTACCTTTATTTTAAAGTCGCGCAGTTCCTTGTACAAAGATTCGCTTAAACCCTTAACGGCCCATTTGGTGGCACAATATGCGCTTACTTGCGCCATTCCCTCTAATGCCGCTGTGGAGGCGATATTGATGATGTGGCCAAATTCAGATTTTTTCATTTGAGGCAATACCTGCTTTAAGCAATAAAACATGCCATGAATATTGGTATTAAACATGGTGTGCCATTGCTCCTCTGTCACGTCTTCTAAGTAGCCAAAATACCCCAATCCGGCATTGTTTACCATCACATGAATCTCTGCTACCTCCAAGTAAATTTTGGAAAAGGCGGTCTGAACCGAAGCGCTGTTTTGAACGTCGCATGTCATGAAATGAAAGTTTGTATGGACTATTTCAGCCGGACAATTTCTGCCCAATCCATATACTGCCGCACCCTTCTCTAAAAGTTGTTTGCAAAGCGCCATGCCAATTCCTTTGCTTACGCCCGTAACCACCGCAATTTTATCTGTTAAATTCATATCGTACTTTTATGTTTTGTTCTTATTTTAAAAAGCTACCCGCCAGAATGCCATTGATTCTTACGAAGTATTTTCCTTTGGCCAAATTTGAAATGTTAAGTTTGTTAATGACTTGTGGCTCTATTTCATCTTTTAAAACCAGGCGGCCCTCGAGGTTTAAAATGTCTAATAACATTGCAGGTTCGGCTATATCATCATGCACTTCAACACACAAAATATGCTCGGCAGGATTGGGATAAATTTTGTAGTATTTCTTTTGTAATTCTATTAATCCGCTTGGTGTTAAATTGGGCAAGTTAAACCTAAATAATCCTGCTGTTCCCAGCGCACTTGTTTCTTGGGTATACCACAAAGTGTTGGTATTTTCGAACCACAAAGCTTCCTTTTGCGAGAGGTTGGGAAATGCCAACGTGTTTGCAGTTCCTTTAAAAAAGCGATTGCCATTAAAGCCACTAAACAACCATACCTTATCGTAACCTAATAAGGCAATTTTATTGCCATTTGCAAAGGCCGCTCCACCCGTAACAGAATAATTTAAATAGCCGCCACTTCCAGTATAAAAACTATCAATTAATTGGGCTACAAATGTGCCGCTGCGCGCTGGGAGACGATAGCATTTGGTATAACCACTATAAGGGTTTGTTCTGTTTTTTGAAAATAAGTACAATGAATCGTTGAACCAAAAGAAAGATTCCATATCAAAATTTTGGTAAGCCACCGCAGGTGGAAAGGCCTTTTGGTCTGAATAGGTAAAGTTGGTAATTCCGGCAATGGTGCTGTCTTTGGTGTATGTATTTGGACTGGCCACCACATATATTCTGAGGTTGGTTCTATCGCTGTTGTTGTTGCCAAAATCGCCAATATACACATTGCCTTTGCTATCCATGGTAAGGTCTTCCCAATCTACATTTTGTGCATTGCTTATTTTGATGCGGCGTTGGATCAAACCTGAACTATCAAAGACAAACAAAATGGGCTCATTGCCACTGTCGTTATGCGATACAAACTTATTTGGGCCAATCTTAATTAAGCCCGAGGTTTCGCTTAATTCGGCGGGCAAGTCGCATACTTTTGCGGCGTTTACGGTCTGAGCCAATAATGGGTTCAGGCCAGAAAAAAAAAGTAAGCCGAGGAATAGGAGTGAAAAAAGGAGGAGATTTTTCATAGGGCTAAGGTAGTGCAGAATTTAATAGGAACAAAAAGTGCCCGTGATTATGCGATTTTTTTCCCCCAATTTTCTTTGCATGAAACTTAACTTTTTTTGATTATTTATGCCTGTTTTCATATCCAAGTAAATTTATTATATTTGTTTTTATACAGCCAAAAATATTTATTTAAACTGATAGCAAATAAAAATGAAAAATGTTATAATTCTACTTACCCTATTTTTTTTAATAACTTCTTGTGAAAAATCGGCAACAACCCAACCAGAAGAAGAGGTTGAAGTCTCTGTTAGTTATAACGGAAATGGAAATACGGATGGTACTGTTCCCATAGATGGAGATAAATATAAGAATGGAAATTCGGCTATTACGCTGGGTAACACAGGTAATCTTTTAAAAACTAATTTTTCGTTTGTTGGATGGAATACCGCTAAGGATGTAAGTGGCAAAGATTTTTTACCTAACTCATCTTTTGCTATTGGTAAATCTAACATAAATTTATATGCCAAATGGGTTGAAGGTAACTTTTTTCTGGTTTCTTATGATGGCAATGGCAACACAACAGGCAGCGTTCCAACCCTTGCTCTAGGCAGCGTTCCAACCCTTGCTCCAGGCAGCGTTCCAACCATTGCTCTAGGCAGCACCTATTTTATATCTAGTAATATCACCTTTTATGCGGTTTATACTACATGCTCTAGTAGTACAAGCAAATATTATGGATTAAATGCAAGCGGACAAACAAAAAGCAAATCGACTTTAAGTTCTTCATGGATATCAGAATACCTTAACAATATGTTTGGATCATCCAATTTGGTCTGTGCTGTTTATAAATAAGTGCAGTTTTTCCTGAACCAATATAATTAAGCCACATGAGACTAATTTTGTTCTTGTTATTTCTATTTTCGGTTGTGGTATTTTCTGCCTGTAATAGATGCGAAGGGTATGGGTACGAACCCAGTAGTTCAAGGGCTATTTATGCGAGCTACCTTGTGTTAACAGATAATACGGATACGATAAGAAGTCTTACATACGATATAAAGCCGGGCGAATTATTGCCCAATAAATGTATTACGCCCTTATTGATTTCTTTTTTAAGTCCTGCCTATGTTCAAGTAAAAACTGATAAGCATGCGTATCAATTTCGCATTCAAGTTACTACAAGTTACACTTATTGGTATAATCGAAATTGTGAGGTGGGAGGATCAGAAATGGTGGTTTCGCAACCCATCATAGATAGCATCTCGGGTGGCAAAATTACTAGAAAAAGAGTTTCGTTTACCGACATATTTGGTAGGGTTATTCATAACGTGGTTGATTCAATAAATTTAGCCCCATGAAGAGGCATTTAATTTTTTGCTTCATAGCTTTTTGTGCTCACTTTGCCTCAGCACAAATAAGCAGAATAAGCGGCCAGCAGTATCTACTTTTAGTAGGAGTGCGCACAGATGCCGTTTTGTGGAATGAATATGGGTTTATGTATTTTGGAGATAAGCATTTGAGCTTTCAGTTAAAAGGCAGTTATGTAAAAAATTATACTTCTACTGATAACCAGGAAATATGGACGCCATACGCCGGCAATAGAGGATCTGTGGATTTTGTTTCTTCTTTTTATTACTTAAAACCCAGTTATGTATTGCATCAGAAGAGCAATGATTTTTATACCTTTTTTGTATTGGTAAATGGCATGTTTTCTTCTAGCAAAAACCACCTCATTGTAAGCTTGTTTGATCCAGTTTTGGGAAATGTGGTTGACGTTACCACAGAGATTTACTATTATAAATCGATAGAGTTTGAGGCAAATTGGCACATCAATTTGGGGAAACAAATGGCCGTAAGTTTAGGCGTTTTGGTGGGTAGTGTTTTTAATAGCCCTTTGATATTTTCAAACGTTTATAACGGTGCTTTTTCTAAGAGAGATACGTATACGCCTGGAGTTGGTTACAATGGTGATGCGTATTTAAAATTGAATTTAGGCTTGGTCTTAAGGCCATATTAACATAGGTTATTTGCAGCATGAAGTCCTAAAAATTTACAATCACAAAACGGTACTAAAAGCAAAGTCGACAAATACATGAGCCAATATTAAGTACGCCAGTGGCTGGTTTCCCCGCATATTGTGGAACAGGCGGCTCAACCGGAATTAATCTCCTGTTTTATTTGTTTTTGGCATTCGATGATTTTCAATTCATGGCCGGGCTTTCAGCCACCACTAAACGCTAGCTGTTAGCTGCTGGCGTTCTCTATGTTGTTAGGTAATGCTGTTCATTGACCAGTTCAAATGAAGCCTCTTCGGTAATCATCTCAGCTATATTTAATGTTGGCACGATAAATTTTGAAAATAGTGTAGATTCGGTTTTTGCAAATAAAACACCTCTTGTTGTTCCAGTTGTTATCATTGCCAAATGAGCCAAAAAATCTTTTGGGACAATTAACTTATTTTTCTTCGCTTGTATAAAATTGTTCCACGAACTTTCTTCCATTTTGAAATGACAACTCACCACAATCTTTAAAAATATTTAATTTTATTCATTTCTTATTGGTTTTAAATGTTGGGCTTTTAGTAGGTAAATCCCTGGATTGTCAGACGCTGATTTTGAAATTATTTTATAATAAATGCTTTCTTGCCACTATGCCATTAGTAGCCAAAAATCTCTTCTAAGGTAAGCACTTGTACCTTACCAAGTTTTTCCATATCGGCCATTTTCAATTTGTCTTTTGAACCCATAATACAATAGGTAAAAGGTTTGTTGGTATAATTACTGTTTTGAAAATTTTCAATATCAGTGTATGTTAACTGAGGCGTTTTTTGGTATATGTCTTTATTAAGGTCGTAGTTTAATCCAAGTTTTTGTGCAGCTGCGTATGCAAAAATAATATTGGCATCGTTTGTTCTCTCTGTTTCAATTGCATTTAGAATTGAGTTTTTTGCAGATTCAAAACCATTGTCGGTTCTTGGCATTTTATTCAACAGCTCGTTCATGGCAGGTACTGCATCATTAAACTTATCTGCTTGCGTGCCAACATAAGCGATAATATAATATGGATCTTTTTGTTTGCTTGGAGAATTATAGCGAGAGTAAGTAGAGTAAGCCAACGCCTTTGATTCTCTAATGGTTTGGAAAACAATGCTCGACATACCGCCACCAAAATATTCATTGAACATAGTTATTACTGGAGCTTTAGTAGCATCAAATCCTGTAGCAGAACGATTGATCCACATAATTTCTGATTGAACCATATTGTAATCAACAAAAAGTACTTTGTTCTCATTGGTTTCTGTGCGCACAAATTCAACTTGGGCTGGGTAAGGCATTGGAGTTTTGTTCATTTTATGCTCCTTGCTCAAAGTTTGAGTTAAGGAGGCAATTGGTAATGGACCAAAATACCAGATTTTATGTTGGTACGAAGTTAATTGCTTTAAGTATCCAGTCAATTCAACGGCAGTTAAAGCCTTTAATTGCTCCGCAGTTAACTCGTGTTTAAACGGATTTTTTGTGCCAAACATGGCATAGTTTTGAAGTGCAGCGCGGAAAATCAATCCTTTGTTTTTCTTGCTATCTTCTCTTCCTTTTAAGGTTCTTTCTACCAATGTATTTAAAGCAGTTTGATCAGGTTTTGCATGAGCCAATAAGTGTTCGAATAGTTTTAAGGCAGGAACAAAATTTTGGTTCAAACCAGAAAGTGAAACATATACTTGTTCGTTTGCAACATTCACTTTAAAATCGCATGCTAGTTTAAAGAATTCTTGGCTAATTTGATCGGCAGTGTATTTGTCGGTACCCAAGTACTGAAGCAAGTTTACAGCCATGGGTAATTTTAAATCGTTGAATTTACCCATGTCTAAAACATAGTATAATTGAAACAATTCATTGTCGGTATTTTGAACATAATGAATAGGAGCAAAGCCTGTTTTGCCAAAAGTCATGTCTTTATTAAAATCTATAAACTTGGGTGCAATTTTAGGCGAAGGTATTTCCAAGATATGCTTAACAAATGGTGAAACATCGTCGCGGTTCACATTTACAGGGGTAATTTCGGGCTTGTCAATTTTAACAATGCTTTTGTCGTCACCTACTTTTTTGTATACAATTACGTAGTTGTTTGTGTAATACTTTTTGGTAAACTCAACCAATTCGGCTTTGGTAATTTTCTCCATTTCATCCAATTCAGAAACAACTTCTGCCCATTGTCTTTCAGTGGCAAATGCATCTAACATAATGCCTGCTCTGCCATCGTTGCTTTCTCTTTCTTGAATTTTGTAAACCTTCATATTTGCTATGATAGCCTTTAAGGTATTCTCGTCAAATTCGCCTGCTTTTACTTTTTCTATTTGATCCAACAATAGGTCTTTTACTTGTTCTAATGATTGGTCTTTTTTAGGTTTACCAGTTAAAAATGCGATGCTATAATCTTTGTTGCCCCATACAGAAGAACTGGCGCCCAATACAGCTTGTTTTTTGTTTAGGTTCAAATCTATTAAACCAGCTTTTGCATTGGATAATAACATATCAACTAATTGCAACATTCTACTTTCTTTGGTTCCAACACCCGGCATTCTATAACCAATCATTAAGTTTTCTGCATCTGGACCATAAACAGTTACCACATCTGGAGCTGTTTGGGCAAGCTCTGGTTTAAAAGAAAAAGGAGGTACAGCTTTTCTTTGCATGTAAGAAAAATTGGCATCAATTGTTTTTATGGCTTCATCTGCATCAAAATCACCTGCTAAAACTATTGCCATGTTATTAGGAACATAATAGGTATTATAGTAATTTCTAATTTTAACTAGTGAAGGATTTTTAAGGTGTTCAACGGTACCAATGGTAGTTTGCGTTCCGTATGAATGGTTTTTGAACAAAGAGGCCATCATTGATTCAAAAACTTTTCTTCCATCATTGTCTAATGATATATTTTTTTCTTCATAAACTGCTTCTAATTCTGTGTGAAACAAACGCAAAATTGGGTTGCGGAAACGCTCTGCTTCAATTTCAATCCATTTGTTAAAATTGTTTTCAGGGATATCATTTACATAAACAGTTTGCTCTAAAGAGGTAAATGCATTTGTTCCTTGGGCACCTATTCCTTGCAATAATTTATCATATTCATTTGCAATTGCAAAACTACTAGCCACGCCACTTACAGAGTCTATCATGCGATAGATTGTTTTGCGTTTAGTCTCATCTTTTGTTTTATTGTATTGCTCATACAATGCATCAATTTTATCTAACTGAATCTTTTCATTTGCCCAATCTTTAGAGCCATATTTATCGGTACCTTTAAACAACATGTGTTCTAGGTAATGTGCCAATCCAGTATTATCAGAAGGGTCGTTTTTGCTACCAGCTTTGGTGGCAATATAAGTTTGAATTCTTGGTTGTTTTTTGTTAACAGCCATCATCACCGTTAGGCCATTTTGCAATACATAGGTACGCACCTTCATGGGGTCATTTGCCACTATGGTATATGTGTATTTGCCATCTGGCGATTTTTGAGTCTCGGTTACATAGGCTTTGTTTTGCGCAAATGCACCCAAGCAAATGGCTGAAATTGTTAGTAAGGCAAAATTTTTTTTCATTTTTTCATTTAAAGTTTTGCAATTTAGGAAATGTTTTGAAATTTGAATTATGAATTGTGAAGAGCGGAGGAGGCAGAGCGAAGAAGGAATTGTGAAGTATGCGTTAGGAGCCATGTTTGCGACGAGGCTTTAGCGTAGGTGTATGAGTTAAGAGGTTTGTTAGTATTGGTGATTTTGTAAGGGGGGAGTTTTGGTGTATTTTTGGTTTTAGGTGCGAAATTATTACTATTGTGGCATGAGTTGTGGGTATGTTTGTCCGGTTTGTGAGGGCAGTGGACGCCTAGAAAATGGCGAGATTTGCGATTTTTGCCAGAAGGAGGGAGCGGCTTTTAGCTATTGGCCGTTGGCCTTTGGCTTTTGGCGGTTAAGGATTTGTCGTCTGCACCCCGCACTAATTTACTTCTTGCTAAGGTGAAGGATTCTGTCTTTGGCCTGCATATCTTTCTTTAAAATGGCTTTGAGTCCAAATTCCGCAGCCATGGCTAATAGCGCGGTTCCTTGGTATTCGCTGGTTTCAAAAAACAAATCTGTGGCATGCTCGTTTTTGCAAAATGCTTGGGCAATGTTTCTGTAAAATAGCAAGGCATCGGGGTGCTGCACAAAAAGCGCCAAGTGGGGTTCATGGTTTAGCACATTCTTGTGCATATCTAATTTTTCTTGCTCGGTAATATAGGGCGGGTTGCTTACCCATATTAAAGATTCACAGTTAGTTAGGTAATTTATTCCGCTTTCATCCAATACAGATAATTCCAAAGTTTTTACAGGAAGTTTCAATTTTTTGCTGTTGTGTTCAACGATGGCCAAGGCGTGGGCCGAAACATCTAAGGCAATCAATTGGGCTGTGGGCAAATTCTTTTTAATGGCAAGGGCAATGCAACCACTGCCAGCGCAAATGTCAACAATCTTTAGGTCCTTTGGTTCAGACCGCGCGTTTATAAAAGACAATACGGTTTGAACCAACTCCTCTGTCTCGGGTCGTGGAATTAACACGGCCTCATTCACCTCCAAAACAAAATCCATGAAGTAGGCATATCCCAAAATATACTGAATAGGCTCGCCCGCCAATAATCGGTCTACGAGGGTGTTTAATTGAAGTTCCTCCGTAAAACTAAGCTCCTTTGTGAATAGATTTAAGTGGGCTTTTTTGATGAGCAATATGTCTTCAAACAACCAATATAGCAGTTCGCGCGCTTCGTTTTCGGTATATAAAGGCTGTATTTTTTTAACAGCTAGGTTAAAATATTCTGTGGCTTCCACGGTTTTGAATTTGACAATTGCGAATATAAGAATTATAATTTCGCATAAATTTTAATATCTTGCGTTTAATTATTTTTTGCCCATGAAAGTTTTGCAAATTCCCTTTTTAATGTTTGGCCTTGTTTTGTCGCTTGCAAGTTTTGCCTTTAATATGCCTTTTATAGGCCAACCAACTCCTGTTCATCCTGTGTTAACCGAGGAGCAGAAGATTAGCAAACTGATTTCTTTTATAGAAAAAACCGAGGCTAAGTTCATAAGAAATGGCACAGAATATAATGGCGTTGATGCGGCCAAACACTTGCTTATGAAGCGCCAAAGGGCTGGCAAGCGCGTTAAAACAGCTAAAGAATTTATAGATTTCTTGGCCAGCAAATCTAGCACGACAAATGAACCTTATCAAATGAAATTTAAGAACGGCTCCATCCTTAATGTTCGTGATATATTATATAATGAGTTGCGCAAAATGGAAGCCAAACAAGTGGGCCATTTTCGTGGCTTTATTGCAATAAAAGTCCCAGCATGTTAAGGAGTCCAATCTCCTCTAAAGCTTCTTTTTTTATACTGCCTGAACCAAAAACATATTTGCGTTCTTGGATTTTTCCGTCCACATAATAACTCATCCAATACTCATTGTTTAGCGCAAAGAGTTCTTCGTGAATGGGTTCTATTTTAACATAATATTCTTCCTTGATATCTTTTAACATGCCACAAAAATAGTTTGTGCTTGGTTAAATCCCAAAGATCAATTTGGCAAAATTGAGTGTTTTTTTAGGCCTTTTTTTGCCTCTATTAGCACTTGGAATTGATGATAGTTGTTTGTTGTTGTCCATATTTTGGATAAGCTTTGTGAGGATATTCAGTTTGCATCATTGTATATTGCCAAGTCCAAAAGTATAAAGAGAAGGATAAACAATTCAAAGCAAGCATGCGCAAAGTAGGAGATTGGATAAGTAAAGACAAAACAAATAAAATAAAATTGATTTATATGGGGATGTATTTTATAAAAAACAACAATTAATGGAGACATACAAAATTCAAATCTTTGAAACAATTGTAGTTTTGGCTAGCTACATTATTGTTCATTATACAACAAAAATATTTGTAAATAATTCGCTAAAGCAAACTCATTTGCAACGAGGTAGAAGAAAAATGATTATCAGAGCTGTTCACCTTTTGTCTTTTCTAACTTCCCTAATTTTATTATCGGCTATATGGGGTCTCAAACAAAACGAAATAGCTGTTTTTGTTGGAACTATTTTAGCCGCATTAGGGATAGCTTTCTTTGCTCAATGGTCTTTACTCTCCAATATTACTTCAAGTCTCTTATTGTTTTTTAACCATCCAGTAAAAATTGGAGATACCATAAAAATTTTGGATAAAGATTACCCCTTCGAGGGTGAAGTCTCAGATTTGACCTATTTTTTTGTTTATCTTAAAACAGAAAGTGGAGAAACAATCACAATTCCAAACTCTCTTTTACTTCAAAAATCAGTTTCAGTTATTGAAAAGAAAACGCCTGAAAAATAAGAATCTAAAGTGAATCCAAAATTTATAGTAATTCTTATTTCTATTTTATTACTCAACAAAACGTATGCTCAAAATATTGACTTGCGTAGTTGGAATATTTTTAAAGTTAAATGCTTAATTAAACAATAGTTCTCAACATCCATATTCGTAGTAAAACGCAACTTTAATCATGCAGCATAAAGTGCGTTGTTAGCGCTATTTTGGCTTTGTGGCACTCGGCAATGTAAATTTCTCCTATCAGATGAGATATGAAAATAAACTACCGAGTTTGGTTGGCAAAATCGGTATAGCAGGATTTGATGGCTACCACCAATTCGTAGTTATTGGAGTTGAGGATGAAGTAGTGGGGGAGGTTGCAGTATTTTTTAAATTCGAGCACTTTGGTTTCGGGTATGCCCGTGGTACGCATTATAATGTCGTTGGTATAGCGTTCGTCTACCAATTGCTGTTCGTGGTATAGCTCTACCAAGTGTTGTAGTTTTATATATTGCTGAAGTTTTGAATTGCCAGAGGCAAACATGTCGCTTACCATAGAGCCGCTGCTGCCACTAATCCAGGAACCGTAATGTTGGTAATCGTTTAAAATTGGACTGGTTCGAAGTATTTTTGCGGCTTGCCGGGCTAAGCTGTCTCGCCTCTTTTGATTGTAATTTACCTCTGCCTCTTTTAGTCGGTAAGTAGTGGGTTTCAATCTCACGCGAATGGGGTCTGTGTATTGTGTGGACACATACTTTTTGCAAGGCAACACATAATTAAGGTAGCCAATAACCGAAAAAACGAGGGTGTCTGTTTCCTTTACCTGAATGGAAAATGCGCCGTAACGGTTGCTGATATAGCGCTCGCCACTGGGTTTTTTGAGGATATTGGCCAGTGGTATGGTGTTGTTGGTATCTGCTCCAATCACGTATCCTCTTAATAACAAGGTGGCGGGTTCGGTTTGAGCCAAAGCCATGTTAGCTCGAAAAGCAAATATGCCCAAGAAGAAATATAAATATACTTTTAACACTTACTGCAAATTAATAGGTTCAGACCGAACAAAACCTAGCCCTTAACAAAAAATCACCTTTTTTTGATTGAAACCAAACAACAAGCTCAAATTACAATCCCTCCATTTTATTGGTTCGAACCAAATTTTTGCTTTGCTTCTCCATGTAGAAAATTGCGTAAGCCAACGTTTTTTATGCATGGCTAATCTCCAAAACCAACATTGGCTTGAGCGAATAAGCGCTAAAAAAGTTACTCTGAGAAAATCTATTGGGGCAAAATAATTCATTTTCAAACACTTTTATTTAGATGATTTCTAAATAATATATTTTTTTCACATGTTTAGACCGAATATGAATTGTGCTTATATTCGCGGCTGAATTGCGAATTGAGCCTTTTTAATTGAAAAAATTGACAAGACCCTTACAATTCAACTAATTAAAGATATAATTATTCCAAATAAATGAAGCTATCTAAACTATTAACCTTAGCTGTTTCGTTCCTTCTAACCATGCATTTGGCTTATGCCGATGTAGCAGAGGGAGAAAAGCTTTACAAAGCCAATTGTACTGCTTGTCATGCAATGAATGAAAAGATTGTGGGTCCGGCATTGAAGGATGTTCATAAGCGCCGCGATGCTAAGTGGTTGGTAAAATGGATTAAAAACTCGCAGGCAATGGTTAAATCTGGCGATCCAGTTGCGGTTCAGGTTTACAACGAAAACAACCAGTCTGTGATGATGTCTTTTGAGTCGTTAACCGATGCTCAAATTGGTTCTATTGTAGATTATATTAAGCAAGAAAGCGAGGCTCCTGCTAAGCCTGTAGTGGCTGCGGCTGGTGCAAGTAGCGTTGGGGGTGCAACTGTTGCTCCTGCTAATGAGGGCAGTGGCTTAAATTCTAGCACGGCTTTCTATGGTTTGTTAATCATGGGTATAATTTTAGTTGTTATCTTATTTATACTATATCGCATTAAATCGGTGGTTGAGGAATTATACATCCAAAAATACCCTGAGGCTTATGCTCAAGAAAAAGTTACTACTATAAGCTGGAAAGAGAATCCATTAGATTATAGGTATAAATTATTTAAGAAGCACCCAGTTGTAGGAACAATAGTTGTGATGACTATTTTTACCACAATTTTTGGTTTATATGGTTTTGATTATGGTGTAACTAAAATAGGTGTTCAAAAGGGCTATGCGCCAGTTCAGCCAATCAATTATTCGCATGAATTGCATGCAGGTACTTACAAAATCAATTGTTTGTATTGTCATAGTGGTGCCGATAAAGGAAAGCAAGCGTCTATTCCTTCTGCCAGCACTTGTATGAATTGCCACATGCACATAACTGCTTCGGCAAAATACGACGGAAAGGTTTCACCTGAGATTGCAAAAATATACAATGCAGTAGGTTGGGATGCCGAGAAGCGTGTTTACGATCCTAGCAAGACTCAAACGCCAATTAAGTGGGTACGTATTCACAATTTGCCAGATCATGCCTATTTTAACCATGCACAGCATGTTAAGATTGGAAAAGTAGAGTGCCAAGCTTGTCATGGTCCTATTGAAACTATGGCTGTGGTATCTCAGCAAAGAAGCTTGCAAATGGGCTGGTGTATTAACTGTCACCGTGAGGCAAAAGTTGATGTGGCAAACAATGATTACTATGAGAAATTGCATGCCAACATTAAGATTGATGGAAAAGAATTCATCACTGTGGCTCAGAATGGTGGTTTAGAGTGTGGTAAATGCCACTATTAATTTGAAGCTTGAATCGTAAATTTTATTTACAACTTAACAGGAAAAAAAGTATCAATGGAAAATAAAAATCAATACTGGAAGGGTTTAGAGGAGTTAAACAATGACCCTAAATTCTTAGAATCCAAAAAGCATGAATTTGCTGAGGGTATTCCTTTGGAGGAAGTTTTTACAGAAGAGGATGGAGGTTTAAATGCTAATCGCCGCGATTTCTTAAAATATTTCGGTTTCAGTATATCGGCCGTAGCATTGGCAGCTTGTAACAAAACGCCAATTAAAAATGTTATTCCTTATATCATAAAGCCAGAGAACATTACACCGGGCATTCCTAACTGGTATGCTTCTACTTGTAATGCTTGTTCTGCTAATTGCAGTATTTTAGTAAAAACGCGCGAAGGCAGGCCCGTAAAAATTGAAGGTAACAGCGAATCTCCTATATTTAAAGGTGGAACTTGCGGAACTGGTCAGGGTAGTTTATTAGGTTTATACGACAATGAGCGTTTACGCGCACCAAAAGCCAAAGGAGCAGATGCTACTTGGGATTTGGTTAACGGAGACATTAAATCTGGTTTAGCTTCTGCTAAAGCCATACGTTTGGTAACAGGAACTGTAAACAGCCCAAGCACTAAAAAGGCTATTGCAGAGTTTACGGCTAAATATCCTCAAACACAACATATCCAATACGAAGCTAATTCTATGGGTTCTATTGCAGAAGCCAGTCAGCGTGCTTTTGGTAAAATGGTAGTTCCAGGATATCGTTTCGATTTAGCTAAAGTTATTGTAAGTTTTGGTGCAGATTTTTTGGGTACATGGATTTCTCCAGTAGAATTTACCAAACAATGGTCGTCTACGCGTACTGCAGAAAACAAGAATATGAGTCGCCATATTCAATTAGAATCTACTTTAAGTTTAACAGGCTCTAATGCCGATGTACGTTACCCTATTAAGCCATCTGCTGAAGGTGCTTATTTGGTAAGTTTATACAACAAGGTAGCTGCTTTGGCCGGTGCTCCAGCATTAGGTACCATGCAGGCCGTAGAATTGCCTTTAGATGGAATTAGCAATACTGCCAAAGAATTATGGGCTGCTAAAGGCGCTTCATTGGTAGTGTGTGGTTCAAACAATGTAGATTATCAGTTATTGGTGCATGCCATTAACAGCCTATTGGGTAATAATGGAACTACGGTTGATTTTGCAAATTATAGCAACCAACATTATAGCAACGATGCAGCGTTTGAAACGTTTGTTAAAGACCTTGAAACTGGTGCAGTTGATGCCACTATTTTCTACAATGTAAATCCAGTTTACAGCTATGCAAATAGTGCTAAATTAGCTGCTGGCATTCAGAAATTAAAGTTATCTGTTGCTTCAAACAGCAATTTGGATGAAACTTCTACCTTGTGTGGATACCATGTGCCAGACAGTCATTTCTTAGAGTCGTGGAACGACAATGAGCCAAAGGCCGGATATTTCACTTTTACACAGCCAAATATTTCGCCGGTATTCAATACCCGCCAAATGCAAGAAACCTTGTTAAATTGGGCTGGTAATACCAACAATTTTTATGATTTCATGAAAGCCAATTGGGCTGGAAGTTTATCGGGTGATGCTTGGACAAAAGCAATCCACGATGGTTTCCACCAGGCTTCTGTTGCACCAGTGAGTGTGGCATTCAATACAGATTTAACTGCTGTTGTTGCGCCTGCTTACAATGTGTATACCAATACTAAAACCAAGCTTGAGTTAAAATTATACAGCAAAATTGGATTAAAAGATGGTGCACATGCGCACAATCCTTGGTTGCAAGAAATGCCTGATCCAATTAGTAAAGTAACTTGGGATAATTATGCTAACATTAGCAACGCTACCGCAAAGGAGTTAGGTGTTAAGGATGGCGATTTAATTAATATCACAGCTAAGTCTGGTAAAATCGAAGCAATTCCAGTTTTGGTTCAGCCAGGACAACCCAATAACGTAATTGCATTGGCAATAGGTTATGGCAGAACTGCTGGTGGCAAAACAGGCTTAAACGTTGGTAAAAATGTATTTCCTTTGGTAGCTGCAAACGCGGGTGCAATTGAAATTACCGTTGAAAAAGCTGCTGGATCTTATGAGTTGGCTCAGACCCAAACGCACCACACCATTCAAGGTCGTGCTTTGATAAAAGAGGCATCTGCAAACGAATACAACAAAGATTCAAAAGCGGGTAACCACGATCACCACAAGGCAATTAAGGAAAACGGAAACTTGCTTACCCTTTGGGATGAGCGCGATGGCAAAGGCCACCGTTGGGCAATGGCGGTAGACTTAAACAAGTGTACTGGTTGTGGCTCTTGTGTGGTAAGTTGTAATGCAGAAAACAATGTGCCAGTTGTTGGTCGCCAAGAGGTGATTAACCGCCGCGAGATGCATTGGATTCGCATCGATCGTTACTACCGTTTCCGCAACAAGGATAGCAACAATATTACCCGTGAGGAAGAGTATAACTTGGAATCAACTGGGGTAGATTTTGAAAATGTAAGTGTGGTTCACCAACCTTTAATGTGTCAGCAATGTGGACACGCTCCTTGCGAAACTGTTTGTCCGGTATTGGCTACAGTGCATAGCAGCGAAGGTTTAAACCACATGGCTTATAACCGTTGTGTGGGTACCCGTTATTGCGCAAACAACTGTCCGTATAAAGTTCGTCGTTTCAATTGGTTTAAATACAGAGATAACTCTCAGTTCGATTTTAACTTTAACAACGATTTAGGTCGCATGGTAATTAACCCAGATGTAACAGTACGTTCGCGTGGGGTAATGGAAAAATGTTCATTCTGTGTTCAACGCATACAAGCTGGTAAGTTGAAAGCTAAATTAGAGAACAGAATCATTGTTGACGGCGATGTTAAAACTGCTTGTCAGCAAAGTTGTCCGGCCGACGCCATTATATTTGGCGATATTAATGATGAGAAGAGCGAGATTAGGAAGTATTTCCAAAACGATCGTGCCTTCTTCCTTTTAGAAGAATACAATGTTCAGCCATCAGTAGCTTACATGACAAAAGTAAGAAACGTAGACGAGCGTTTAAATGCCGAGGCGCCACATGGTGCTGCTAAGCATTCTGCTCCTAAAGCTGAAAAAGAAGTTGAACACCATTCATAATCTAGTAAACAAGTAGTAACACATGTCATACGAATCACCAATTAGAGATCAGTTAGTAACCGGTGGAAAAACATACCGTGATGTCACCCGAGACATTACGCGTCCATTGGAAAATGCACCCACCAAAGGCTGGTGGATTGGCTTCACCCTTGCAACCCTAGTTTTAATTCTTTGGATTTATGCCACTGGCTATTCAATGGTTGTAGGTTTAGGAGTTTGGGGATTGAACAAAACAGTAGGTTGGGCTTTTGATATTACCAACTTTGTATTCTGGGTAGGTATTGGTCACGCCGGTACCCTTATCTCGGCCGTATTGTTATTGTTTCGCCAAAAATGGAGGATGTCTATTAACCGTTCTGCAGAGGCCATGACAATCTTTGCGGTTGTGTGCGCGGCGTCATTTATCTTATCGCATATGGGTCGTCCTTGGGTGGCTTATTGGCCAATTCCATTGCCAAATGCATTTGGTACACTTTGGGTGAATTTTAACTCACCTTTGGTATGGGACGTATTTGCAATTTCAACATACTTTTCGGTTTCATTGGTATTCTGGTATGTTGGTTTGATCCCAGACATTGCAACTGTTCGCGATAGGGCTACAACAGCAGGCCGTAAGTTTTGGTATGGTTTCTTTGCCATGGGATGGACAGGTTCTACGCGCACTTGGCATCGTTATGAAGTTATCAGTTTAATTTTGGCTGGTATTTCAACACCTCTTGTACTTTCGGTTCACTCCATTGTATCCATGGACTTTGCTACCTCATTGGTACCGGGATGGCATACCACCATTTTTCCTCCGTACTTTGTTGCGGGAGCAATTTTCTCTGGATTTGGAATGGTGTTAACCCTTTTAATTATTGCCCGTGAGGTAATGAACTATAAAGATTATATTACTACAGAGCACTTAGATGCAATGGCAAAAATTATCTTGGTAACAGGTACCATGGTAGGATTAGCTTATATCACTGAGTTCTTTGTTGCGGCATATTCTGGTGTAGAATATGAGCAATATGCTTTCTTGAATAGGGCTTTTGGTCCATACTGGTGGGCTTATTGGACAATGATGAGTTGTAATTTAATTGCTCCACAGGTGTTTTGGTTCAGAAAGTTAAGAACCAACCCAGGATTCTTATTTTTCATGTCTATCATTGTAAATATAGGAATGTGGTTTGAGCGTTTCGTAATTATTGTAACCTCATTGCACCGCGATTTCTTGCCTTCATCATGGGCAATGTACACACCTACAATTGTTGAGGTAAGTATTTTGATTGGATCATTTGGATTATTCTTTTTCTTATTCTTTTTGTTCATCAAATTTTTACCATCCATTAACATGGCCGAGATTAAAGGTATTATACCTACCCACGCACATGCAGATCATGGAAACGATAACCACCATAGCCACCAAGTAGCTGAGAAAGGAGCCATTCATGGAAACTAGTAAAAAATTAGTTCTGGGGATTTATGACAATCCCGATAAGACGTATGCTGTAACCAAGAAATTGATTAGCAATGGTTACAGTGTATACGATGTATATTCTCCATTTGCCATTCACGGATTAGACAGGGTAATGGGCATTAAAAGATCTAGGTTAACGGTTGTGGCCTTTATTAGTGCCATGATTGGATTGTCGTTGGCCATTATTTTTCAGGTTTATACCAGTTATTTTGATTGGCAAGTAAATGTGGGTGGTAAGCCATCCTTGCATATTCCAACTTATATTCCAATTACGTTTGAGTTAAGTATTCTTTTCACGGCATTTGGCATGGTAATTTGTTTCTTTATTGTAAACAAAATGTTTTGGGGTAAGAATGCAGACATTATGGACCTACGCGTTTCAGACGATTTGTTTGTGGTTGCGGTAGATGTTAAGAAGAGCAAAGCCGATATGGGTTCATTAAACCAATTATTGAAAGACGGCGGCGCCATAGAAGTTAGAGAAAGGACCAAAGAATTATGAGATTAAAATCACTATATACTGCCATTTTGATTGGTTCGGCTGCTGCTTTATTCGGCAGTTGCAGCGCAGGTGGAGACTCAACCGGCTACGAATACGCACCCAATATGTACCATTCATTTGCTTACGAGCCAATGAGCCAGGAAGCAGACAAGCCCAATACCATAAACCAATATGGCATGAACATGCGTGAGCCTGCGGCTAACACTGTTGCTAGAGGTCAGATGGATTTTGTTAAGTACGGATTTAAGGTAAGTAACGAATCTTATGAGGCTTCTGCAGGTTTAAGAAACCCAGTTGCGGCATCACCTGTTGTAATTGCAGAAGGAAATACTTTGTATAACATCAATTGTACACCTTGCCATGGCGATAAGGGTTTGGGTGATGGAACAATTGTAGCAGCCGGAAAATTCCCTCCTCCACCATCGTACGATTCTGATAGGATCAAAACTACACCAGATGGAAAAATGTTTTATTCTATACGCTATGGAAAGAATTTAATGGGCGCATATGGAACTACAATGACACCAGAACAAATTTGGAAAGTTGTTCATTATATCCGCACCGTGAGTGGTCCTTACAAAGGAGCTGCCACAGCAAGTAACGCATCTAATTAATCACTAACCGAAGAAATTATTTACAATGGAACACGCAGAAGTTCATATCAGAGAAGAAAAATATCAGATTACCGAAGGCAACAAAAAATGGGCTTTTGGTTTAATGATTGTAGGTTTGATTTTAGCTGCTATAGGCTATTTTACTTACCACCCTCATATAGAAGGATTATCAGAACACGATTTACACCATTTAGTTCAAAAGCGTTTGCTTAGTAATTTATTGGTGAATGGATATTTCTTTTTTATCATTTCAATTTGTGCCGCTACTTTTATTGCTATTAGTCAGGTTGCCAACGCAGGTTGGTATGTGGCTATTAGAAGAATTCCTGAAGCAATGAGTGAATATTCATTGATTGGCGGACCAATTTTACTCCTGATTAGTATTTTAGGATTACCTGTTTTGTACCATTGGGCACACGATGGTATTATGACCGAAGGCTCAAGCAATTATGATGCTTTATTGGCAGGCAAGAGTTGGTATTTAAACAAGCCTTTCTTTTATGTAAGAATGGTGTTGTTTATGGGATTTTGGATCTTTTGTGCGCACTTATTCCGCAAGAATTCACGCAACGAAGATGCCATTGGTGGCTTGACAATGTTTGAGAAAAACTACAATTTGTCTACCGCTTATATGGTTATTTTTGCATTTACATTTTCTATGTTTAGTTGGGATCAAATCATGAGCATTGATGCGCATTGGTATTCAACTATATTCTCGGTGTATAATTTTGCAACTGGCTGGGTAAGTGCCTTAACCATTATGTATTTGATATTACATTATTTGAGAAAGAATGGCTATTTAAAAGGTATTGCAACCGATGAGCATCAGCACGATTTGGGTAAATTTATGTTTGCCTTCTCTGTATTTTGGACTTATATGTGGGTAGCTCAATTCTTGTTAATTTGGTATGCAAATATTCCAGAGGAAGTTGCTTATTACAGAGAGCGTATGTTTGGTTCATATAAATTTTACTTCTACTTTGTGGTAATGGTTAATTTCTTGGTTCCATTTTTCTTTTTTATGGGAAGAGAAGCTAAGCGTAGCAGAGCAATGGGTTATTTTGTAGGGGGCGCTTTGTTAATTGGCCATTGGATGGATGTTTATTTGATGGTGATGCCAGGTTCAATGAATCTTGCTACAGACCCTACAGATGCACATCCTGCGGGCATTGTTAAAGTTGCCTCACAAGGAATTGGAATTATGGAAATTGGCTTCTTATGTTTGTTTGCAGGCTTGTTTTTGTGGATGACCATGAAAGCGCTAACCAAAGCAAACTTATATCCTACTAAGCACCCATATATTGAAGAAAGTGCATTGCACGATGTAGGTGTTTAAACTTATTTTAGAAAGGGGCTTCGGCCCCTTTTTTTATGCGCATTTTCTAGAACGGGTTATTCCTGTCTAAACCGAATCGGCATTTACATTAGTAGAATTTTATTTTGGTTCAGCCAGAAACATAAAACTCTAAAACGCAAAAAGTGGCCTATATAGAATAGGCCACTTTTTAAAGATGGGATGATTTGATTTTTTAATTATTCAATTGTTAACAAACCTAGATTGGCTTTTTTGCTTTCATAGGTGAAAACAAGTATTTGTTTATCAGAAATTTGAGCAGAATTGCGAGGTGTTATAAGACGTTTTGATTCCTTTGTTTTAAACAAAGCTTTCTTTTGCCATTTGCCAGTTTTTTCATTTAATACCACCATTGCCGAATAAGATTTTTTCTGATTATTGTAAACCTCGTCGGCGTTTTTTTTGCCTATATTTTTAACATGGTCGTTAAAAATAAAATAGATATTTCCATTTTTATACAGAATGGCATAACTCAAAACATTTTCAAATTTTTTATATATACGGTAGGCATAATCTCTTGGCAAAAATAGAATAGGGCGGTAATATGGAATTATTAAATATTGGTTTTTAAATATATTTACATTCCATTCTATTTTGTTTTCTGGTGTTAGGCGCACAACGGTGAGGTCCTTTGTCTTTATCGTTTTATCAACATTGCCTTTAGAATCAGTTCTATAGTATATTTCTACCATTTCAAAAATGAGTAATTTATTTTTATTCTCATCAATATAGATGTCTTTTAATACATTGCCATAGCTAACGCCCTTCTCCATTTTTTTTGTCATGGCAAAACGTGTTTGCAGTCCAGATTTGAATTTATCGAACGAAGAAGAAATAACCTCCAAAGAATTTTTAGATAATTCTATATAAAATATGCCGTCTAAATAATCATAATCTTTATTGTCTGCATACATTCCGGTAATGGCAATTTTGTCGTCGAAAATTAAAAAAGACATAGAAGTTGCCAAACGATTAGCGAGGGGTAAGTTAACCTCATTTACCTCTGGTTTTTTCTGGCTCATTTGAAGTTGAAGTAAAATAGACTTAATAACATCATACTTTTTGCGTTTGCCTTCTATTTTGGCATTGGCAACAATAAAAACATTGCTTTTTTCATCTATACTCACCCTGCCAAAACTTATATTATCATCCTCGTAGGGCAGGTTAATTTTAGTGGTATTCAACTTTTTTAAATCCGAATTGAATGTTGAAAATATAAAACTGGCAGATTTTTTATCTGGGCTCTTTGTTTTTCTATACCCCAATATTGTTGTTTGGTCTTCTGAAATGGTAACCCCAAATCCATCGAATCCCTTGTCTTTTGAATCGGCTTTGTCCATGCTTATTTTCCCTTTCACTACCTGTCCGGTTAAGTCTAGTATAGACCCAATAAGCTCATCCTTCTTGGTTATGCTAATGATAACAATGTTATCATTTATGAGATATACTTCAAATAAAGAGTTTTGTGCTACGTCTATGGGTAGTATTTTGCCAAAATCTATTTGTATATCTTTTTCCAAACTAACAATGTTGTGCGTTGAAATGTAATAGGAGCCTGTATTGGTTGGGTTTTCCGACTTGAGTAAAAGTACCTTTTCATTTCTTATGCCTAATAAGTTTGGGGCTGATGATTTTCGATTCAATTTCTCTGGAGTGGACCATTTAAAATCTACCTCCTGTGAGAGGGCAATTTTAAAAATAAATACACAGGCAAGTAGGATAAGATTTTTTTTCATGAGGGTTTTGTTTTTTGCAAGTACATTTGAAACTTTCAAAAATCCAAATGAAATTAACTTTTATCCTTTTTTCTGCCTTCTTTTTACGGTTTCATATATGTGAAGCGCAAAATACCGATTCTAAAAAAATAGTACTTCAATCTTTTGTTGAAAGTAAGGTAAGTGTTTTTGATGCCGAAAATGATGAATTTTTGGGTGATTTACCCCTTACACTCGAAAAGGCTAAACTTAAAAATGTAATGGTAGTTTTTAAGGCTGAGCAAATGCAAGATTTAGCAATTTTTATTCCCCTTAAAGACGTTTTAGAGGTCAATGTTCACGCTTCCGTAAAATCAAAAATTACCAATGCGCATTTTAAGTCATTTGAGGATTTGCCTAATCTTAAATCGCAAGTTTGTGAGGTGTTTATGCTTCCCAAAATGGAAAGAAAGAGCTTGGATCCTTTAGTGTTAAATTTAATGCCTGTAGAGAACAAATTGAAACCCCTCACCGCTATTGGTCGCGATCAGTCTGGATTAATTTACAAAACCATTTCTGAGGAAATGGCGTATGACCCTATTTTTGGAACCAGTAAAAATTTACGAAAGCAGCTTTGCTCTTTTCTAGCTTCGAATAATGTTCATGTGGCAAATTGCGATCTAGTAAATACCGCTAACTTTGGCCCTAATGTAAATAGCCGAAAATACACAAGTGTTAAACCTCTCATTGTGAATTTCACCTTTAAAATCTACGCATTTAAATTTAAGGATCGAATTTATAAGTATGGTTACTATAACCTTAAAATGAAATATAAGTTTGAATTAGCATCTGGTAAAAGCAAGGAAATTGATTTGGTAAATTATGGATATTGCAATGCGGTTGAACCAAATAACCTTTTTGCCAAAGCCATCTTGGACAATTTGAGTATATGGGCTACAGATAGCGAATTGCTTGCTGTAATGCAGGAATCTAATAACGTGTATAAAAAGGAGTATTCCCAATATAAATTGCGCATTAGAAGATATAAACGTGTGGCAAAGTTGGAAATGAAGGACCTTGTAAAGGGTAGTTCGAAGGCTGTTGTTACAATAGATGGCGCAGAGAGTAGCTTTGGTAGCGGTTTTTTAATCAATGATTCGGGCTATATTTTAACCAATTACCATGTAATTGAAGATGCTAATCCAATAAGGGTTAGCATTGGTAAAGATACCACTACCTTTATTGCGGAATTGGTTCGGTACGATGCCTCTTATGATTTGGCTTTACTAAAAATAAATAAAATTAATACACCTTATTTAATGATGAAGCAGGTCAATGATTACGAAGTTGGAGACCCCGTTATAGCCATCGGTACGCCTGCCTCTAAGGAGCTTGGACAAACAGTTTCAAAAGGTATTATTAGTGGTGTAAGAAAGATAGAGTTTAGAGATTTAATTCAAACCGATGTAAGCATAAACCCCGGAAATAGTGGTGGTCCGCTATTGGATGAAAACGGCGAGGTAATTGGGATTGTAGTAATGAAAATTTCTGGCAAAGGATATGAAGGCTTGGGCTTTGCCATTCCGGCTATTAAAGCCATCGAATTGATGAATATAAATTATTTAGAATAAAAAGGAAGCCGTTAAAAAAATGGCAGGTAAAATAACTTAGATTTTACTAAACTTGTAAGGTAACGCTGGCAGAGCCTGAACCAAATAGGCCGCCAGGGTTTGGTTTGGTAATTTTTACCGTAATGATGGTGTCTCTTTCTGTGAGGTGATGCGCAATTCTTTGTAAAATTGTTTTTGCCAAATCTTCTATCATTTCTCGGCGAATCTGCATTTCTTCTTGCACTATTTTAAAAATATTCTCATAATTGATGAGTCCTTGGATTTTACTTAAATCTTGTTCGTGAGAAATTTCCTCGTCTATCCAAATATCTACCCTAAATATGCCCCCTTTTTCCGATTCTTCTTTGTATAACCCGTGGTAGGCAAAAAAATCTAAATTTTCTAAAGCAGTTTGTAACTTCATTTGTTTCATTTTTAACTCCCAACAAAATAACTAAATTCGCAGAAGATTTTTACTTTAAAATGAAGCAAATGAATAAAGCAGCAGATTTCCAAGCAAGCAATAAGCAAGACCAGTATCAACACCACGATTATTATTTAATGGATGAACTTCTTACCGAAGAGCACAAATTAATTAGGTCTACCGTTAGAGATTTTGTAAAGAAAGAAATTTCACCCATTATAGAAGATGCCGCTCAGCGTGCCGCTTTCCCTCATTACCTTATTAAAGGTATGGCAGACGTGGGTTCTTTTGGCGCACAATTACCGGCAGAATATGGTTGTGCCGGACTAGATTATATAAGCTATGGCATCATTATGCAGGAATTGGAGCGTTGCGATTCTGGCATACGGTCAACGGCATCGGTTCAGGGCAGTTTGGTGATGTACCCTATCTATAAATTTGGTTCAGAAGAACAGAAAAGAAAATACTTACCTAAATTAGCCTCAGGCGAAATGATGGGATGCTTTGGCTTAACTGAGCCCGACCATGGCAGCAATCCTGCTGGTATGACTACCAATTATAAAGATGCTGGCGATGGCAAAAATGTGATTTTGAATGGTGCTAAAATGTGGATTAGCAATTCGCCATTTGCCGATGTGGCGGTGGTTTGGGCTAAAAATGATGCTGGCATTATAAAAGGAATAATTGTAGAAAGGGGCATGCCTGGATTCTCAACACCCGAAACGCATAACAAATGGAGCTTGCGCGCGAGTGCAACAGGCGAATTGGTGTTTACAGATGTGCTTGTGCCCATAGAAAATATATTGCCTGGCGTAGAAGGATTAAAAGGTCCGCTTACTTGCCTTAACTCTGCTCGTTATGGCATTAGCTGGGGCGCCATTGGTGCGGCTTTAGATTGCTATGATACCGCTTTGCGTTACTCAAAAGAGCGCCATCAATTTGGTAGGCCAATTGCAGGTTTTCAATTGCAACAAAAGAAATTAGCCGAGATGATTACAGAAATTACCAAAGCCCAATTGTTGACTTGGCGTTTAGGTGTTTTGATGAATGAAGGAAGAGCCACTCCAGCACAAATTTCTATGGCAAAACGCAACAATGTGGATATGGCTTGTACCATTGCTCGCAATGCGCGCCAGATGTTGGGAGGCATGGGAATTACTGGTGAATATTCGATTATGCGTCACATGATGAACCTAGAATCGGTGGTGACTTATGAGGGTACGCACGATATTCATTTGCTTATTACAGGCATGGATGTTACAGGCGAAAATGCCTTTACTTAATTGATAAATTTAGCGGTGAAGTATAACCGTTTAATTGGAGTTCTCTGCATTTTACTGGCTGCTTTTGGCTTGTTAAATCCTGCGTTTTATAACGGCTATCCCATGGTGTATTCAGACACTGGAGCCTATATTGCTAGCGGCTTCGAAGGTACGGTGCCAGGCGATAGACCCATTACCTACGGACTGTTTTTAAGGCACAGCAGCCTCGCCGCAAGTTTATGGTTTACTGTTATTAGTCAGGCCTTGCTTTTGAGTGCGCTGTTGTATTATTTTATTGGCAAGGTATGGTCTGAACCAAAAGCGCGTTTGAGGGCATTCCTTGGAAGCACGGTGTTGCTAATTTTGGGCAGTGGTATTAGTTACTTTGCCTCACTTTTGATGGCAGATATTTTTACGCCCGTAAGCTTTCTTATCTTATTTATTTTGATCTTTGATGCGCCCAAAAATAAGGTTTATTTTGGCCTATTGTCTTTGGTTTATTTGTTTGTTACTTCTACCCATCTCACTCATGCCCCAGCGCATTTGGCTATGCTTTTAGCCCTAGCATTGTTGAAGTTGTTTCCGTTGCGTTTTCTTGAATTGCTTACTTGGCGAAAATGGGCAATTGGATTGGCCCTAGTAATGCTAAATTTTCTATTTTTACCAGCAGTGCATTATTACTACAATGGTGGTTTTGTGAGTTCAAAAAATGGGCATATTTTTTTTACTGCAAGGATGGTCGAAAATGGTGCCTTAAAGGCTTTACTCGCCGATGAATGTGATCATGAAAACTATGCTTTGTGTGCATATAAAGATAGCTTGCCCATTTATGGATCCGATTTTTTGTGGCAACCTAGTAGTGTTTTGTATAAACTTGGCGGTTGGGGCGAGCATGCAGCGGAGTATAAGCATTTGAATAAGCAAATATTTACACATGTAAAATATCTACAGATTTATTTGCGGCATTTTTATGGGGTGGCATTGTTTCATTTGAGTGAGCACAATGTGGGGGAGGAGCTTATTCCAATGGGCTTAAACACGCCCCCAGGTTGGGAAATAGACAATCATTTTAAAGAGGAATTGCCAAGATTTTTGGCGGCTAAACAGGCAAATGATTATTGGCCAAGTAAAATTGCAGCCATTAATAATTGGGTGTATTTTGTATTTATTTTAAGTCTGTTGGTGGTTTTGTTAGAGCTTGTTTTTTCCAAGTCTAACTTATATTTAAAGCTACTCATTTGCTGCAGTTTATTGTTTTATTTGGGGAACTTTTTTGTGGTATGTATAGCTTCATCTGCCAGCAGGTATAATTCTCGATTAGATTGGCTAATTGTGTTCTTGGCAATTGTGGTGGTAATGGATCGTTTGGGTAATTTAAAGCGCTTGGGTAATTAGATATTGTTTGTTAAATTGCGGCATAATACTTGATAAATTATGTACGTCATTAAATTTGGAACCGACGGTTGGAGAGGCATTATTGCCGATGAATTTACCGTTGAAAATGTGCGCAGGGTTGCACAAGGAACAGCCGATTATATTAAGAAAAATTTCCCCAATAACTTAAGTGTTATATTGGGTCATGATTGTCGCTTTGCTGGCGAATTGTTTGCCGAAAATACGGCTAGAATTATGAATGCCAATGGCATTAAAGTTAAGATGGCAAAGGGATTTGTTTCTACACCAATGATCTCCTTAGGTGCAGTAAAACATGGCACTGCGCTGGGTGTAATTATTACGGCTTCGCACAATCCGCCTGCTTATAATGGGTTCAAACTAAAGGCACATTATGGCGGTCCAAGTAGTCCGGCTGTGATAGATGCCGTTGAGCAAGCCATACCAGAAAGTATTTCGCTGAGCTTGTTATCGCACCAAGAAAACATAGACAATGGCATGGTTGAATATGTTGATTTGGAGACTTTATATGTGGATGAAGTTGAGGGTAAGTTCGACTTAAAAACCATCAAAGAAAGTAAGATGGAGTTTGCTTATGATGCCATGTTTGGTGCTGGGCAAAATGTAATGCGCCGTATTTTTCCTGAGATTAGTTTGTTGCATTGCGATTATAATCCGGGTTTTGATGGGCAAGCGCCAGAGCCTATTGACAAGAATTTAGCTGAGTTTAGAGAGTTAATTAAAGTAAGTGGCGACATAGATTGTGGTTTGGTAACAGATGGCGATGCAGACCGCATTGGCTTGTATAATAAGGCAGGAAAGTTTGTTGATTCGCATCACATTATTTTGTTGTTGGTGCATTACTTGCATAAGTACAAGGGAATGGATGGCAAGGTAATTACTACTTTTAGTGCTACTTCAAAAATTACCCAATTGGCTAAGGCTTACGGATTGGATATTGAGATAACCAAAATTGGCTTTAAATATATTTGCGAAAAAATGGTTACCGAGAATGTATTGGTAGGTGGCGAGGAGAGCGGTGGTATTGCCATTAAGGGATTTATTCCTGAGCGCGACGGCATTTGGATCGGCCTAACTTTATGGGAGTTTATGGCTAGCACCGGTAAGAGTTTGGATGAGTTAATTCAGGAAGTATATGATGTGGTGGGTAGTTTTGCAATGGGCAGAATTGATTTGCATATTACCGAGGAAATAAAACAAAATGTTTTGGCTAATTGTAAGGCTGGAAAGTACACTGCTTTTGGTTCATACAAAATAGAGAAAATTGAAGACTTAGATGGTTTTAAATTCCATTTGGGCAATGGCGAGTGGGTAATGATTCGCGCAAGTGGCACCGAGCCCGTTTTGCGTGTCTACAGTGAGAGTGATACCGATGAGAATGCCAGTAAAATTTTGGAGGCGACAAAGGCTGTATTGCTTGGGTAATAATTTTTAGTTCATAATTTTTAGTTAGAAATGCAGCATTTCAAATGCTGCATTTCTAATGTTTATTTCTGTGGCATAGGTAAATTGTTAATTGTTAATTATGAATTATGAGTTATGAATTATGAAAAAAAGCCATCAATTAACCTTCCAAAACTCAAACTTCCTACTTCCTACTTCCTATGGCTATGCCAAAGCCAACGCCAACGCCAACGCTAACGCCAACGCCAA
>Ga0163151_10001685_pt1 | contig 36662 bp, 41 predicted proteins | sample OliLakLV19MP5IB2_FD_145596 | JGI IMG/M metagenome (GOLD analysis project Ga0163151, IMG submission 145596) | Freshwater microbial mat bacterial communities from Lake Vanda, McMurdo Dry Valleys, Antarctica - Oligotrophic Lake LV.19.MP5.IB-2 | ecosystem: Environmental > Aquatic > Freshwater >... | reverse complement strand
ATATTATACATAGTATAGCTATAAGGTATAACAAATACTCCGATCGCGATTATAAGTGATGCTTGCCGCACTAAAGTTGTATTTCCGAATATGTGGGTTGCAAGCGAAACAATTGTGGATATTATTACGAGTGAACCAAATGAAACCAAATTAAATTGTGGAAATTTGATGATCAATTTCCAAGGGTTAGTGATTTTTTGTTCTCCAAATGCCCAGAAATTATTTATAAAAAAGTTCCAGATAATTGAAAGCTCTGCCGAAAGTAAAGCTGCAAAAAAAGGTGTCCAGAGAAGCACACCTGCAAAAAATTCAAGTGTTGAAGCATTAATTAAATATCCTATAAATCCTGTAATCGCATACTTTAAAAATGGCGAATGCACAAGCTCTATCGCTCTTGCAATAAAAACATATTTAAGTAAATTATAAATATATTCTGCTGGCGCAATCTTAGATCTTCCCATTTCACGGTCTCTCGCTTTAAATGGAACTTCTGAAATTTTAAATTTATCTGCGACTGCCATATGTAGAAAAGCAACTTGAAATGTATAACCAGTAAAATTTTTTAACTTATCTCTTTCTTTTAAGAAAACTTCCTTCTTGAGCGCGCGGTACCCTCCAGTCCAATCATGAAGCCAAAATCTCATGAATGTTAATCTCACTATTGAATTTCCTATAATTGAAAAAGCTTTTCTATGCAGTCCCCAGTTTTTTGGAATCGAACCCCCAGCGCTATATCTTGTTCCGATGACCATATCGTATCCTTCATCAATTTTTTTCAAAAACTCAGGAATTTTTTGAGGATCATGAAAGAAATCAGCATCCATCTCAAACATCACATCTGCATTCAATTCTTTTATTGCATAGTCCATAGCTCTCACATATGCAGCACCCAATCCTTTTTTCTCACCAGAATTTAAATGAAGATTTTTATGCTTCTTCATAAGATCCTTAACAATATCTCCAGTTCCATCTGGCGAAGAATCATCAGCAACGAGAATATGCATTTCGTAATTTTTTATTTTTGGAAAAACTTCGTCCTCAAGAACACCAATAATCTTCTCGATATTTCCCATTTCATTGAATGTAGGTAAAATTACTACAGCTTTCATATTTTCTTAAAGTATTCTACAGTTTTTTGCAGCCCTTCGGAAAGATTTATTTTTGGTTGCCAGGAAAGCAATCTATTTGCTTTTGAAATATCTGGCTTCCGCTCTTTTGGATCATCAGGCGGAAGAGATTCATTAACAGTATCTGAACTTGAACCAGTAAGTTCTTTAATAATATCTGCAATTTCTTTTATAGTTCTCTCATCTGGATTTCCCAGATTTATAACCTCACCCTTTGTATTTTCCGTAAACATTGCACTAGTTAAACCTTCCAACATATCTTCTATATAACAAAAGCTTCTTGTTTGACTTCCTTCTCCATAAATCGTAATCGGAGAATTTGATAGGGCTTGAATTATAAAATTTGAAACAACCCGACCATCATCCGCTCTCATATTTGGACCATATGTGTTAAATATTCGAACTATCCGGCCGTCTAGATCAAACTTTCTAACATACGCGCTGGTTATAGCTTCTCCAAACCTTTTGGCTTCATCATAAACAGATCTTACTCCAACAGGATTTACATTTCCGAAATAACTTTCAGGCTGAGGTGAAACAGCAGGATCACCATAAATCTCAGATGTAGAAGCAAACAAGAATTTAGCATTATTCTTGCGACTTGCCTCAAGAAGATTATGTGTTCCCTTAGAATTTACAAGCAATGTTTCTATTGGGTATGCAACATAACTTCTTGTACTTTTCGCATTCGGAGATGCAGGACTTGCAAGATGAAACAGATAATCAAACTGTGGGAGCTCACCAGGATGTAGAGAGATTATATCTTTTTCAATAAGACTAAAATTTTCATTCCCTAGAAGACTAGAAACATTCTCTTTTTCTCCAGTTAAGAAATTATCAACACAAATTACTCTGTATTCTTTTTGAAGAAGAAAATGGCAGAGATTTGAACCGATAAACCCGGCTCCACCAGCAACTAGAATTGTCTGCATTAGATATGGTTCCTTTTTTCCCGAGCTATGTCAGCTTCAACCATCATTTTGACTAACTGCGGAAATGAAGTTTTAGGTTCCCACCCAAGCTCTTTTTTGGCTTTTGAATAATCTCCTATTAGATGCTCAACTTCAGCTGGTCTATTATGTGCGGCTACGTTTGCTACAACATACTTTTCCCAGTCTTTAATCCCAACTGCATCAAAGGCAAGCTCCACGAATTCTTTAACTGAGTGTGTTTCGCCTGTTGCCACTACGTAGTCTTCAGGCTGCGCCTTTTGAAGCATCATCCACATCGCCTCTACATAATCTCCCGCAAATCCCCAGTCTCTTTTTGGTTCCATACTTCCCAATTCCAATTTATCCTGAAAACCTAGATGAATTCTCGCAACTGCATGACTAATCTTTCTAGTTACAAATTCAATTCCGCGTCTTGGAGATTCATGATTGAAAAGTATTCCAGAACAAGCGAAAATACCATAACTCTCGCGATAATTTAACGTAATATAGTGCCCATATGCTTTAGCTACTCCATATGGAGATCTCGGATAGAATCTTGTAGTTTCTTTTTGAGGAACCTCCACCACCTTTCCAAACATTTCAGATGATGATGCCTGATAGAATTTAATCTTAGGATTAACTGTTCTGATAGCTTCAAGGACTCTCGTTACACCAAGCGCTGTATATTCTCCAGTTAAAACCGGCTGATTCCACGAAGCTTTAACAAATGATTGTGCAGCCAGATTATAAACTTCATCAGGTTCTGAGTCGCGAATTGCGTCCGTCAGTGATCCTTGATCTAAAAGGTCTCCTGAAACTAAGCTGATTTTCTCCTGAATATGCTCAATATTCCCCATATTCGGAGTACTGAGACGACGAACTAATCCCGTGACTTCATATCCCTTATCAAGCAAAAACTCTGCTAAATACGATCCATCCTGTCCGGTTATACCGGTAATAAGTGCTTTAGGCATATTAATTTTGGTTTCTCCAATAGTCTAGCGTATCTTGGAGGGTTTTTTCAATTGGTATTTGCGGTTCCCAGCCTGTAAGACTTTTGAACTTTGAATAATCACATAAAAGCTCAGCATCATCTGCTGTTTTTACCAGATTTGGATCTTGCTCCACTTCTATGGTGCCTTTTGCCATTTTTAATAGCATATCTAGAATTTCTGAAATAGCATATGATTTTCCGCTTCCCAGATTATACACCTCTCCAGCTTCACCTTTTTCAAGTGCCAAACGATAAGCTTTCACAATATCTATTACGCTAGTAAAATCTCTTCGTGATGATAAATTTCCTACTTTCATAACTTTTTCATTTCCATTCTCTATTCCTACAATTCTTTTTGCAAAAGCAGAAACAACAAACTGCGGAGATTGCCTTGGACCAATGTGATTAAAAGGTCTAACACGCACTATCTGAAGCTTTTCAGATAAATAATATTGCAAGCCTAAGAAATCCTGCGCAATTTTTGAAACTGCATAAGGATTACTTGGCTTAAATGGAGTATTCTCATCCATAGGCAGGTCTTCTTTTGAAACTGCACCATAAACTTCAGCAGAGGAAATAATAAGAATTCTCATGTCCTTCAAACCAAGTTTTTTAACAGCTTCCAGAATATTAAGCTCCCCTGAAACATTATTTACAAATGTCTCTTTAGGATTATCAAAACTGGCTCTAGGTGAAGTTAATGCAGCAAGATGAAATAAATAATCAGGTTTTTCTTTTTCAATTAAATCAAACGTAGCTTTTTCATCTAGAAGATCAATCTTATGAAGCCTCACCCGGTCCTTATTTGATAAATTGGCTATACTTTCTTCTGATAAGTATGTCCCACTTACCTCATAGCCATTTTCAAGAAGCTCATCAGCAAGATAACTGCCTGCAAATCCTGTAACACCTGTTATTAAAGCTTTTTTCATAGAGTTATCTTCCGACTCCAGTATATGAAAAGCCAACTTTTTCTGCTTGAATCGGATCGTAAATATTCCTTCCGTCCACCATGAAATTACCCTTCATGTGAGACTTTAATTTTGATAGATCAAGTTCTTTAAACTCGTTCCACTCTGTCATTATAATCACAAGTTCAGCATCTCTAGCCGCATTATAAGCGTCATTTGCATATTCAATGTCTTTAACAATTCCTTTTGCATTATCCATAGCAATTGGATCATATGCTGAGATCTGTGCACCTTTTTTCTTCAAACTATTAATAACAATAAGGGATGGGGCTTCTCTCATATCATCTGTATCAGGCTTAAATGAAAGACCTAGAACTGCAATCCTTTTGTTTTCAACTTTTCCTAAGAATTTCTCAGCTTTCCTAACTATCTCCTCAGAAGCCTGCCTATTTATAGCTTCAACCTCCTTAAGAAGAGTGAAATCATATCCGACCCCTTTTGAGATAGAAATAAGAGCCTTTACATCTTTCGGAAAACAGCTTCCGCCATATCCAGCTCCAGGCTGAAGAAAACTTGCTCCTATCCTTCTGTCCATTCCTATTCCTTCAAGAACTTTAACAGCGTCCGCTCCTGTTAATTCCGATAATCTCGCAATAGCGTTCGCGAAAGAGATTTTTGTAGCAAGAAATGCATTTGCAGCGTATTTGATCATCTCAGCTGTCTCAATATTTGTTAAAACAAATTGGGTTTTATCTTCACCCTTTGCAGTTAAAACACTATGAAGATCTTTTAAGAGTCTTTCTGATTCTTCAGATTCGGTTCCAATAACAATTCTGTCGGGATGGAGAGTATCTGAAATCGCCTGACCTTCCCTTAAAAATTCAGGGCAAGATGCAATATCAAATTTAGAATCCGTTGGCTTATTCTTCTCAATAATCTCTTTTATTATTCTGTTTGTGCCTACAGGAACAGTACTCTTCGTAGCCACGACTGCATATTCTCCAAGATTTTTTGCTATTTTTTCTGCTACATCAAATACTACAGATAAATCTGCGGAACCATCTTCCCTTGGCGGAGTTCCTACAGCGCTAAAAACTATTTTTGAGGCTGGAATTGCTTGATCATATTCTAAGGTAAACAACAGGCGCTTCGCTTCTACATTTCTTTTAACCATTTCTTCAAGGCCTGGCTCATAAATTGGGATTATTCCTTTTTTCAGATTTTCGATTTTTTCTGGAGTATGCCCAATTACCCACACAATGTTTCCGAGGTCTGCGAAGACAGCAGCTGTAACTAGTCCCACATATCCATGTCCAACAAAAGTTATCGTCATAAGAGGTTATTGTAGCTCGGATTTGATGAGTTGTAAACACTCTTCAAATCCTCGCATTCTGACACCTAGTGTTTCTATTTTAGCATTTGAGAGCGCTAAATTAAACGGCCGATGAGCCCTGTCCTTAAAGAATTCCTCTCGCACTGTCTCAGAGATCAAACCTTTATCTAAACCAAAAGTTTCGGCAATTATCACTGAAGCCTCAAAAGGACTCAGCCCCTGTGCTCCAACCGTGTGATAAATACCCATGGCATCATTTTCTATGATCGTAAACAAGGCAAGAGCAAAATCATCTATAAATGTCGGACAAAAAATGTGGTCTGTAACTCCTTTAACAGGCTGACCCTGCTCCAGGCGATTCTTAATTGCTCTCATAAAGTCTGTCTTGGGATCAAATTTAGCGCGATACGGATAAGCCAAGCGAACGATTGCAAAATCCGCCCCGCTTTCTTCTACTTTTCTTTCACCTTCAAACTTAGTTTCTGCATAATAGTTAACTGGAGCAGGCTGATCAGTCTCTGCATATTCTTCGCCTTCTGATTTTTTACCGTCAAACACAAAGTCTGTAGATATATAAATAATTTTTTTACCTGTTTCGCGGGCAATTTCAGCAACATTTGCCGCTCCCCCAACATTTATTCTCCATGCATCACTAGCTTCTCCCAATTCACTATCTTTCTCGCAGCCATCTACATCTGTCTTAGCTGCCATATGAAGAATGAAATTAGCTTTAGCATATTTTTTTATGGTTACTAATGTTTCAGGCTTTGTAATATCAACTCCGGTGGTCGAACTCATAGGAATGAGCTCGATTTTCTCTGACAAAATTTCTGTAACCCTGCTTCCAACGAGACCATTTAAACCAATGCCAATTACTTGAGGTTTATCCATTATATTGCTTGTTGTAATATTCCTGATATGCTCCAGTCTTAACATCTTTCCACCATAATTCATTCTCCTGATACCATTTGACTGTCAATTCTAACCATTCATCAAAAGAGTGTTGTGGCTCCCATCCAAGTTCATTTTTTATCTTAGAAAAATCTATCGCATATCTCCTATCATGACCTGGACGATCTTTAGCAAATTCAATCATTGAATCGTCTTTTCCCATAATCTTTAGAATTTTCTTAACTACTTCAAGATTATTTATGTCTTGAGTCAAACTTCCCACACAATATGTTTCCCCAATTTTTCCCTTTGATAAAACTAAATCAATAGCATGACAATGATCCTCCACATATAGCCAATCGCGAACATATAAACCATCTCCATAAACAGGAACCTTCTTTCCCTCAATAAGATTCGTTATAGCAAGTGGAATAAACTTCTCTGGGAAATGAAATGGCCCATAATTATTTGCACAATTTGTTATAGTTATCGATAAATCAAATGTATCGTGATATGCGCGAACTAAATGGTCTGAACCTGCTTTGCTTGCAGAGTACGGACTATGAGGATCATACTTTGTGTTCTCATCGAACTTTTCCGTAGATCCAAGTTCAAGAGCCCCAAAAACTTCATCTGTTGAGACGTGGTGAAAACGCGAAATACTATTTTTAACCGCCGCATCAAGAAGAACTTGTGTACCAACTACATTCGTGAGAACAAAAGATGCGGGCTCCATTATGGACCTGTCTACATGAGATTCTGCTGCGAAATGCACAACAGTATCTATACCAACCATCGAAGCATTAACTTCTGAAGCGTTTGTAATATCACCTTTTACAAACTTGTAATTTGTGCTTTTTTCTACAGATTTAAGATTTTCAAGATTTCCGGCGTATGTTAATTTATCAAAATTAACGATCTGGTCATTCGGATGATTCTTAAGCCAATAGAGAATAAAATTGGAGCCTATAAAACCTGCTCCTCCGGTAACAAGAAGTTTCATTTAGTCTTTTCTGCCCAAAATTTATTAGCATAATAAAGACTTTCAAATGTACCAGCATCGCTCCAAAATCCCCTAAGCTCTTCCCATCTAAAGTTACCATTTTTAATATAAATATTATTTAAATCAGTTACTTCAAGCTGTCCTCTGTCTGATGGATTTAGGCTTTTAATATATTCAAAAACTTTACCATCATAAATATAGAGCCCTGTAACAGCCATATTACTCTTTGGATCCGATGGTTTTTCCTGGATCTGTGTAATATTTTTATTATCATCAAAAACTGCAACTCCAAACCTCTCGGGATCAGTAACTTCTTTTAAGAAAACTGTTGCCCCTTCTTTAAAGCTATTCACAGCCTGGCTTAGATCAGCATCCGTAGTATTGTCACCGAGAATAACTAAGATAGGCTCACCATCTGCAAAACTCTCCGCGAGAGATAGGGCATCCGCAATACCTCCATCGGGTTTTTCCTGGTAGGCATACTCTAGATGATCTACTCCTAGCTCTGTACCATTTTTTAACACTCCAAGAAAATCTCCAACATGTGGACCTGAAGTTACGATAAGAATATCCCTTATCCCAGTATTAACCAATGTTTGAATCGGATAGTAAATCATCGGCTTGTCATAAACCGGAAGTAGATGCTTATTTGTGACATGTGTTAGGGGATAAAGTCTCGTTCCCAATCCTCCTGCTAAAATTACACCTTTCATAATTAAATTCCAAATCCTCCTCTAAATATAAAGAAAGCTGCTGCGATGCCTAGCAAAGCAACAAGAATATATTCTACCACAATTTTACCGACTAGATCGTGATTTAGCAAATGGTGAATTATACCGACTAGGGCATATATGATACTTAAACCAACCAGGGAGAGCATTTGAAGATTTTTTTCCGGGCTAAGCCTTATTATCAAAAGCACACCAACCACAAGTATAGTAATCAAGAAAAAATAATAACCGAAATGATAATCTTTTTTTGTCATAATACGTAACCTGAACTAAGAACTGAAATAAGAATCAAGATTGCCATAAGAAATATTATATGATCTGCATTATGTCCAACAAATCTCATAATATTCTTGCGTCTTATAACAAGCATATCAGCAAAAAACACAGCAATAAGACCTAGGATAAGAATTATAATAAAATTAAAGGACATTGAATTTGCCGGCCTTGGAGTAACTTGATCAAGGTTTAAAGCAAGGACTTTTCCCTCTTCTCGACCTTCAACATCTGTGTTTACTGCAACAGGAACTGCTGTTTTATTCCCAAATTCCTGAACTACTAGAAAAGTATCCTCACCATTCAACCTTCCTGTCTTTACAGCAAAACCAACATCTCTAAAATTTTCCGAGAGAAGATTCTTTTTGTGTTCTGGGCTTGCCATCCAAGCGTTCACGACGTCCTTACTATCACTAAATCCACGAGCTAAATTCTCTCCAGCATATATGTATTCATACCCTGCAGCTTTTATAAATACCCAGGGCGTAGTCCCATCTGGGCTGTTGTGTGCCCAATAGTTTTTTGCAAACATATCATCTGCCTTCATATTCGCAGCTTCCTCCAGCTGCTCGTCTCGAACCAGAACGGGCAATCCATTCTCTGCTCTCTTTTCGTTGGTAAACATCAAAAGTTCTTGAGTTGAAATATCAGCAATTGCCTTAAGCCTTGAGGCAAAAGGATTAAAATCTGAAGAAAAGAAAAATGAGCCGACTATTAAAAATGCAATAACCACCGAAAGAACTCTAAAATGCAGGAATTTTGCGCGATGATTATTTGATGCGTTCGGAAAAATTAGACAGTAGAGAAAATCCCTCATAAATCGAGTATATCAGAAGTATTGAGGAGTAGCATTTTTAGATTTAGTGCCATTTACCTTTATATCGAGTCCGAATCCTAGAGCATTTGCAATCGACACCCCTACTCTTGTTCCCGTAAATGACCCTGGACCTGTATTTACTTCTATTTCTCCCAAATCTCTGGGATTCAAACTATTTTTTTTAAGAATTCTATCTATTAGAATTAATGTGTTCTGGGACCTTGGAGCGTTTTCTTCTATGATCTCATCCAGTTTTTCCGGAGTTTCCAGTTTTATAGTAGTTTTCTTATTGTCAGTGGTGTCAATAATAAGCTTTATCATAAATCAGGCAACAAATCTCCTTCCTGCCTGATCATCTTTATAATAAATAAGTCTAATATGTTTCATAGCAGTTTGTCTAGCACTAATTCTCTCTCATTTTCACTAATGTGATTAAATATTATTTTCCAACCTTTTTTTGGCTTAAAATCTTTTAATCTTTCTGCCCATTCAATAAGTGTCACTGAACTTTTATCTTCAAACAGCTCAATCAAGCCGAAATTTTCTATTTCTGTCAAATTTTCAATTCTGTAAAGATCAATATGATTTAAGGTTTTAATATCGTCGCCTGCTACATCATGTAATCTTTGCAAAACAAAAGTCGGGGAAAGAATCCTATCTCTTATTCCCAGACCTTCTGCAAATCCTTGCACGAATGTAGTCTTTCCTGCACCGAGATCGCCAAACAATAATACGATATCACCACCTTTTATTTTTTCTGCTAGCTCTTTTCCTATTCTTTTTGTTTCTTCCGAACTTTTTGAAATTATTTTCATATTATTTCGCGGTCTCTCAAAACCTGCCTTATAAAAACTGCTAAAGCAATAATAACCAAACCTACCCCAATCAAGAGAATCATTGAAGGAGATCTCTCTTCACGGGCTCCTAAAACCTCTGCTTTTTTCTCCTCTTCCTCTTTTGTGATAGGCTTTATCTTTGCGTATTCGCTTGCAGTCTTTGCCCTTTGTGATATTTTAACAAATGTGCTTATCCTTTTGCTTGGAATCGCCGCTACAGACCCTGTCAAACTTTTGGTGGGTGTTGGACTTTTCGAATTAGATGATTTAGAAACAGAATTCCCAAATTCTTCTTCCTCTTCTTCCGGAGTTGGAGAAGGCGCAGATAAAGAAACATTAAAGTCGTTTGAGGACCAATTAACGGAAGAGATATTTCCGCTTGAAGACAAATAATAAAATCCAAGCTTAAATTTGTAATCTCCTGCTCCCGTAAAACCAGTGTCTTCGTAATCTGGCTTTACAAAAACCTGATTATCCCATGCTCCTATCAGAACTTCACGCTGAAATAAAGAAGTAGCACTATTTTTTATCCAACTATCATTTGACTTGGTAAAACCAAAGTAATTTGTACTACCATCTTTATAAAAAGCGCCTTTTAAGTAAATTTTTTCTCCATTCGTAAAACCAGAAATAGAAGCTGAAATCATAATATCCTCGTCTGGCATTAGGGACGCTTTATTCCCTAAGATCATAATATTTCTGACGGCTAATGTCGTCTGCGGAAAAAGTAGATAAAATATTAAAAGCAAAAGGACAATTTGCTTTTTCACTTCACATTAATTGTACTCCAAATTCAAATATTATTTAAGGGATGTGCCAATAAAGAGTAACTGTGCCATTTTTGTGGTCAACAATAATTCCTTTTCCTAGCTGACCATTATAGCTGCAAGTCGCAGATGTAGCATACGCCTCCCCAGAATCCATTGCGCGAATCGGAGTACCAAACGGATTCGCTATATCAATTCCCGTATGGGTTCCAAGAAAATAGACTTCACCATACCATGTTGTGACACTTCCGGGATATCCTGGGACAGGCTGCTGATATGAAGAGCTCTCAAGGTAAGGCCTAGGATCCGTCCTGTTACCAACCACTCTTCCATTTTCAACTCTAGCATTTGTGTATACTTCAAAATGAAGATGAGGTCCAGTTGAGCATCCACTCGATCCTACTCCCGCTATAACATCACCTTTATTAACAGGTCCTATTTTAGCACCAATATTTCCTAAAGCCTGATTAATAGAAGCTGCATCTGCTTTAAGTCGTGCTAATAAAGATTGGAATTGAGCCTCATCATTCTTCGTTACTGACAAAAGCTGTTCTTTATCTTTTTTATCTTTATCAAGCTGAGAATTATATCCTTCAAGTTCTAATTTTAATTCTTCAATTGTCGATTTTTTATCCTGATAAATTTCCTTTTGATTTGCGTAGTCATTTCTTGCTTGAACAGTATCATAAATTAATTTTTTATCGTGTTGCTGCGCAATCCTCAAATAGTTTGCTCTAGTCACAAAATCCGAAACGCTATTTGATGAAAGTAAAACCTGAAAACCTGATGAAGAACCTGTTACATATGTAGCTTTAATTCTATTTAAAAGAACTTCAGAAAGATTATCTAAAGAGCCTTCAAGTGAATCAATTTTTTTATCTGCAGTATCTATATCAAGCGTAATATCTGATATCTGCTGCTGAGTAGAGTCGATTCTTAGTTCAGTTAATTTAATCTGATTATCCAAAACCCCTATTTGGGAAGAAAGAGTTTTTTCTTTTCCTTGCAGGTCGCTAATCTTAGCTTGCGTATCATTAATTTGCTTTTGAATTTCACTTAATTTACTTGAAGCTTCTTCTTTATTTGAAGTAGGAGTTTGGGCATAGGAATAACTTACCGTAAGCAGTAAAAGAGTTAGAATTGAGACAACAAAATACCTAATTTTCATAGGAACTTATTGCTTATTGTAACTGAATTTTTTTTAGAAAACCACCCTTTCAACGTCTACTATTCTTGCAGTCGGATAACGTGTACGAAAATCAATATTATTTCCATTTGGCGCAAATGGATCCTTCATGTTGTATGTACCACCTGATCCTGAACTAAACACCACAAAATGATCCGCGATTGGACCATTATCATAGGATATTCCCACAACTACTGGATGACCGCTCGAAAGCACTCCATCGATTGCGTCATAAACTCTTGAAGACGTTTTTCCATCAGCAGAAATTACTTTAAGCAAAAATGCGGGGTAGTAGGAAGCAAAATTAGATGAATTTGAATTAATAGTCTGAGGATTTACCCCACGGCTTCCGTAATGCGTGTAAATCATAGCCATTGAGGTAACCAAACAACCATCGCTTGCCAGAGTATATCCTGTTCCATTTAAGGGATTATTTCCCCATTGGCCATCTCGCTGATTATAATAGCAGCCCCAATCGTCACACTGAGTTTGATTAGAAAGAATAGTTGCTCCTCCTTGTGAGCTTGCGAACTCTGAAAAACCATCAAGCTGTGCTCTGGCTTGTGCTAAAAGTCTTTGATAATTACCTTCGCTCCCCTGAGTCTCTGCAAGAAGCCTTGCCTTGGCCTGTTTTTCAACTTCAAGCTGCGCCCGATAATTACCTAATTCATCCTGTAGACGCTGAGCTTTATCTTTCTCATCTTCATAAATATCCTTTTGATTTGCGTAGTCATTCCTTGCCTGAACGGTGTCATAGATTAGCTGCTTATCATGCTGTTGAGCAATTCTAAGATATTTTGCTCTCTCAACAAAATCATGAACATCATTTGAAGACAATAAAACCTGAAAGCTTGAAGCAGAACCCACAACGTATGTAGCCTTAATCCTTTGGATCAAAACCTCCGAAAGCTTATCTAATGAGCCTTCAATTTTACCTATCTTCTTGTCTGCAGTTTCAATGTCTGAAGTTAATTCTGATATTTGCCTTTCTATGCCAGCAATATTTAGCTCAGTTAACGCCATTTGATTATCCATCACCGAGATCTGGGATTTAAGAGTGGTCTCCTCTCCTTTTAATTTTGATATTTTTGCTTGCAAATCGCTTATTTGATTCTGTAAATTTTGCGCCTGAGCACTATTATCGGGAGTTGGCGTTGGGGTTAGCTCTGGAGTTTGGGCGGATGAAGATTTTACAACAAAAATACCTACAACAGAAAAAATTAGAATAAATAGGGACAGTTTTCGCATAAAAGCTATTTAAGATATCTAAGAACTGCCAAGTAGCTTGAAAAAGCACCTAGGATTATGGCGATGACTATTTCAAGAGCAAGGAGCTCTAAGAGGAAAACAGGTGATAATGGCAAAACTGGAATTCCTTTTAAGAAATTCTGAAAATGCGGTGTTGCATAAAACAAAATTCCTACAGAAATTGTCCATCCGATCAGCGCACCAAATATACCGTAAAATGCACCTTCTATAATAAACGGCCATCTGACATACCAACTACCTGCACCAATTAATCTCATAGTTTCAATATCTTCTTTCTTTTGCGCAACTTTAATCCCTATAATTATCACCATGATAAATATCGAGACAATAGCAAGAAGGGTAACTACAAAAACCCCGACTTTTCTAAGCGCATCCGTCCATGATGTAAGAGTAGATACAACATCTTTTTGAAATATTACTTCCCCAACTATGGGAGCCTTCTTAATGGTTTCGGAAACCAAGCTTAAATCGTCAATATTATACGTAGAAATTTCAAGTGAAGAAGGCAAAATATCTGCTGTAACCAGATCTAATAATAAAGGGTCGTTTTTATTCTGATCTTTGTAGATCTGCAGCGCTTCTTCCTTAGAGACAAATTTTACTGAAGCAACTAGGCCAGAATCCTTCAAAGTTTTCTCTAACGCATCTATTTCTTCAGGATTTGCTTCATCACGGAAAAAAGCGGTAACCTGAGGCTTAGACTCAAAGTAATTTACAACTTTTACTGATCCATAAAAAATTAGAGCAAATAAAGAAAATGCGAGAAAAGTTAAAGTCATTACAACAATGGCAGCAAATGCTTGATAAGGAGATCTCCTTATATTCTTCCAGGCAATTTTGAAAAATTTCACTCTTTTAGTGCCTCCTCGAAATCATCTGTAATATCTTTCTTTGACTCGCCGGAGCTTTGAGCGGAGGAGACTTTCTCCTCTTTCCCCCCCTGCTCTTCCGAAGCCTTAACGGTGGAGGACTCTTTCTCTTTTGACTTAGCTTCATTCTTTTCTTCCTGATGCTCCTTTTTCTCCTCTTTTTTCTTGTGCCCTTTATCATTAACTAGCGCTCCTTTATTTAATTCAATGACTCTTGTGTTAATTTTTTTGACAATCTCAATATTGTGAGTAGCCATTATAATAGTTGTTCCTGACAAGTTTATTTCTTTCAGTAAATCAACAATTTCCCAAGCTGTTGCATCATCCAAGTCTCCAGTGGGCTCATCCGCGAGCAAGATTTCAGGCGACAGGATTAATGCACGAGCGATAGCAGCACGCTGTCTTTCTCCTCCAGACAACTGAACAGGGAATTTATTTGAGTGCTCAAGAATTCCGACCTGATCAAGAACCTCCTCCACACGTTTCAGGGCATCTTTTGACTTAACTCCGGATAGCTCCAGTGGCAATGAAACATTTTCAATAATCGTTCTATCGGGTAAAAGCTTCAAATCCTGAAAAATAACTCCAATTCTTTTTCTAAGCTCCGGAACTTTGTTTCCAGGAAGCTTCACGATATCCCAATTATTGATAACTATTGATCCCTGTGTAGGCATAGATTCACGAATTAGCATACGTAGAATTGTAGTTTTACCAGAACCGGTAGGCCCGACAAGAAAAGCGAATTCACCTTTCTCAACGGTAAATGTAACATCGGTTAATCCGAAAACACCAGTGCCAAATCTTTTTGAAACATTTTCTAGGACAATCATAAATGAAAAGAAAAAAGGGGACTAGTTCAAGACTTCAACTCTACCCACATCCATGAGCCATGGAGCGACTTGAGCTTTTTGGGTCTGCCCCCATACCTTAATTTTTTTGCCAGTTAAAAATGATAGATCAACAACCGATGAGGTAAGATAAACATATCGAGTTTCGCCACCCGGACGCTCCAAATGGTATTGACCTTCTCCTTCAATCCCGCCAGCTTTCAGAGTTCCCTCTGCTTCATCTTTAAAAGTATTATCATCATTTACACCAAATGTTGTGCCCTTCTTAATATCATCCTTTGAATTAATTTCATTTGAACTTGAAGTTGATGCTGTACTCCCTTTTGCGATAAGAAGTCCACTTCCTGATCCAAGAACTACCATCACTAAAAGAAGAACCAAAATCTTTGGAGTAGAATGTTTTTTAGGCTTATTATCGAATTGTTTTACCAAATTATTGTGGGTACTCTGAGTTTTAGGCTGAGCAGGCTGATTATTTTTTTCCATAAGATTAGAATCCTTGAACTCTTATAAGTAAACCATATTTGCTTCCACATATCAACCCTGATCAATGAAACATGAAACATGAATTATGAATCAAGAGTTAAGAATTCAATGCTTCGTCAATTCGAAGATTTATGCATGAAAGAATGAGCGAATTATCAGGGGGATTCCTCATCCCGCTCAGCGGGATTGAGGAGGGGGGGGTGAAATCACCCGATAAAATGAGCGAATGCCTGAAAGCACAAATCTAGACTTGACGAGAGATTTTGGTTCTTTTCTCGGAAAAGAACATGAGAAAAAAGATTTTAGAGATCCTGAAATAAATTCAGGATAACGAGTAAAAACTCATAACACTATAAATTTCTTAATTCTGCTTCGATGAAGCCGTTAATGTCCCCATCCAGTACTTCCATCGCATTTCCAGTCTCATAGCTTGTGCGAAGGTCTTTGACCATTTTATAGGGATGCAGAACATAACTTCTAATTTGCGATCCCCATGCAGGAGCTTTATATCCACCTTTTAAATCTGCTTCCTGCTTCCTTCTCTCTTCCTCCTGGAGGAGCCAAAGTTTTCCTGTTAATAATTTCAAAGCAAACTCACGATTTTTGCCTTGATATCTTTCTGAAGATGCCGTAACGACCAAACCTGTTGGCTTGTGCTTTAACCGGACAGCAGTTGAAACTTTATTTACATTTTGTCCGCCGTGCCCGCCTGCTCTAAAAAAATCCCACTCAAGATCATCTTCTGAAATTTTAATATCCTCTGCCTCCTCAATCTGCGGCAAAACTTCGACAAGCGCAAATGAGGTCTGGCGAAGCTTATCAGCGTTATATGGAGACTGACGAACTAGTCGATGTGTTCCTGCTTCAAATTTAAGAAAACCATATGCGAAGTCTCCGTTTACCGTAAAAGTAATACTCTTAATTCCTGCTTCTTCTCCTGGTGTCTCCTCAATAGTTTCAACACTGAAGCCTTGTCTTTCCGCGTAACGTGAATACATTCTGTAAAGCATCTCTGCCCAATCCATTGCTTCAACCCCCCCTTGACCTGAATGAATAGATACCAATGCATTTCCAGAGTCAAAAGGCCCCGAAAGATAAAGAAATGTTTCAAATTCTTCAAGCATCTTCTCGGCAGTTACTAAATCTCCAGAATCGAAAACCATACGAAGCTCCTCGGCTTTATCAATTTCCTTTTGAAGATTTGCCATTTCGCGCATTTTTGTAGATGCTTTTTGATTATCTTTCCAAAAATCCGGCACCACTGACTCAGCTTCGATTTCTTTAAGTTTATAGCGCTTGCCTTCAATATCTACTCTTTGAACTGCTTTATTTATTCTTTCTTCTAAATTATCCATATTAAATTCCCGAGCAAATTTTCATGCAGGTATTTCTGGCTTCGTTTTTTGGCAAATTCTTTATTCCCTGCATATCTTCTAAGACTTTTTGTATTTGAGGAGATGATGAAGCAACTTCTTCTGGATTAAGACCTCCTATTGCTGCTTTAATATCTTCAACAGATGAAATCACCTTGGATTCGAGATCTAGATTTGGTGTCCTGACGTTTGGCTTTTCTACCTCAGAAGCTTTTTTAACACTGCTCTGACCAAGAACGCTTGTATTTGGTAGAAATATTCTTTTGAGCTCTACTGCTAATGCGATAGCAACAATTGCAGTGAACCCGATAATCAAAATCCTCTTCTTGTCCCATTCCAAATCATCTTCTTTTTTCTCAAAACGGCGAGAACGTGGCTTCTCAACTACTTCTTCCTTCTCTTCTGCTTCTTTGGACCTTCTCATTCTTCCTCTTGAAAACATATTACAATTTTAGCCGCATGAAGTTGTATTTGCAAACCAATCAATTCTTAATATAAGATCATAGGTATGAACATAGATCTCTTAGCAGTTGGAAATACCACTATGGATGTATTTATAATGCTTCGAAACCTCCAAGGATTTAACTATGATAAATTCTCAAATCAGATCTCTTTTCCCCTGGGTGAAAAAGTTCCGCTAGATGAATATCAACTTTTACTTGGCGGAAATGCTTGCAATGTCTCAGTTGGCCTTTCAAGACTTGGAATGAAAACTGCACTTGCTGCTGAAATAGCAGAAGATGAATTTTCACAGCGTATCATAAGCGCTTTAACTCGGGAAAATGTAGATCAAAGTCTTATCAGAAGAAGACCCGAAGAATCCCCTCATTTTAATATTGTCTTGAGTTTTGAAGGCGAGCGAACAATTCTTGAAGAAAAAAAACCGTATGGAGCAGGTGTCGAGGTTCCAACCGTTGGAGCAAAAATGATTTATCTAAGTAGCCTTAACACTGAGTGGAAAAAAACTTATGATGAAATATTTGCGTCTAATCCCAACAGCAAATTTGCGCTCAATCCAGGCAGCAGACAAATTAATGAAAACCGAAGCGAGCTAATAAAATACTTTCCGAAAATAGAAATTCTTTTTGTAAATCTTCAAGAAGCGCAAAAATTAATAGATGATACAAATCCTGATATTAAAATAGCTATTTCTAAGCTTAAAGAACTAGGCGTTAAAACAGCTGTAGTTACAGATGGGAGACAAGGTTCATACGCAGTTAATTCAAACGGAGACATATATCAACTAGGAGTAATAACAGAAGGCCAGCCAGTTGAAAGGACTGGAGCTGGAGATTCTTATGCCTCAGGCTTTATATATGCATACTTGTCAGGTTATGATATAAAAGAAGCAATGAGATATGGTGCAATAAATTCTGATAATGTGATCAAACATGTCGGATCTCAAAAAGGCTTACTCACAAAAGAAGAAATTGAAAATAGAGCAAAAGAACTAACTTCGTTAACAGCAGTTCAAATTTAATGATAGATTTATCAAAAATTACAAAAGATGGAAAAGCTCTATTTCTTGCTTATGATCAAGGAATGGAACATGGTCCCCTAGACTTTGATGACGACAATGCTGATCCGGAATATATACTAGATATAGGGCTCAAAGGCATGTTCACTGGAGTAATTTTTCAAAAAGGAATTGCTGAAAAATACTACAAAGAAGAGTATAAAGACAGACTTCCACTGATTATCAAACTTAATGGTAAAACAAATCTCATTGATGATCCAGATCCATATTCTCCCCAAATTTGTTCTGTAAAAGAAGCTATAGAAATTGGCGCTTCTGCAGTAGGCTATACTATTTATGTTGGAAGTTCTCACGAAGCAGAGATGTTTAAGGAATTTGCGAACATCGAACAGGAAGCGCATGCCTCTGGCATTCCTGTTGTAGGATGGATGTATTTAAAAGGAAGTGGGGTTGAAGGAAAAGATATAAGAGACCTCACTGCTTACGCAGCAAGACTTGGGCTTGAAATGGGAGCTGATATCATAAAAATCAAACACCCGGGTACAGACGAAGCACTAAGATGGGCAATAGAGAATGCAGGTAAAACCAAAGTTGTGGTATCAGGCGGTACAAAGGAAAACGAAGAAGAATTTATAAATATGGTACAGAGCAGCATGGACTCAGGTGCAACTGGGATGGCAGTCGGACGAAACATCTGGCAAGCAGACAAACCATTAGACGTAGCCGAAAAAATACAAAAAATTATCTGGACGCAGGACTGACATACATGTATACCTGACTATATGAGAATTTTTATTGGCGCTGATCATAGAGGATTTGAACTTAAAAACCAGCTCAAAGAGTGGATGGCGTCTGTTGGTCACCAAGTCGAAGACTGCGGCGCACATCAATTCGAAAAAGCTGATGATTATCCTGATTATGCAGAAGCAGTAGGAGAAAAAATAGCGGAAGATCCGAATGCCCGCGGAATTTTGATCTGCGGATCAGGAGCCGGAATGGATATAGCAGCAAATAAAATAAATGGTGTTAGGAGCAGTATTGGATTTAATATAGAGCAGGTAAAAGCAGCAAGGAATGATGACAATTTAAATATACTGGTTCTTGCCTGCAATTATCTTATGTTTGATGATGCAAAAGCTTTAACGGAAATATTTCTTGCTACACCTTATGACCCAACTGACAATCACGCCAGAAGACTTCTGAAAATTAAGAATCTCGAGAATTAGCTTTCCCTACCATGAAGACTTCTTCAATCAAACGATTTGCATAACCATATTCATTGTCATACCATGCTATAACTTTCACCATATTCCCCCCTACAACCTGAGTCAAACCTAAATCGACTATCGCTGAATGAGGATTACCAACAATGTCACTTGATACGATGGGCTCTTCTGTTACTTCCAATATTCCTTTATACACGCTTGAACTAGCCGCATCTTTCAATATTTTATTGACCTCTTCAACGCTAGTGTCTTTTTTAAGAACAAAAGTAAAATCTGATAAAGATCCTACGGGGATAGGGACGCGGATAGACAAACCTGAAAATATTCCCTCTAGCTCAGGAAGGGCTTTTGCTGCTGCTTGAGTTGCACCCGTTGAAGTAGGCACTATATTCTCTGCAGCTGCTCGAGCGCGTCTATAATCTTCATGTCCCCCATCTTGAAGCCTCTGGTCCTGGGTATATGCATGAATTGTCGTCATCATTGCCTTTTCTATTCCAAATTTATCAGAAATTACCTTGGCTACAGGGGCTATACAGTTAGTGGTACAAGATGCATTACTTATCGCATTTTCCCCTGAATAATCTGAGTCATTTACGGAAATTACATAAGTAGCAATATTTCCGCCTTTAGCAGGTGCTGACAAAATCACACTCTTTGCCCCTGCTTTCAAATGCAAATTTAATTTGTCCAAACTTGTAAAATGTCCTGTAGACTCAATTACTACATCTATTTTCAAATCCTCCCAGGGAAGAAGTGATGGATCTTTTTGAGAGAAAACGTGAGTTTTTCTTCTTTTATTTACTACTATTTTTCCCAAAAAATCTTTCTTGGATTCTCTAGAGGGCTCAATTGTAACCTCATCTTTTATCTTTCCATAAACAGTATCGTATTTAAGCAGATACGCCCACCCCTGTAGATCTGTGGAAGTCCCTGCGTTAATCGCGACAACTTCAATCTTAGTTTTATATTTCTCAAGAATCACGCGGTGGGCCATACGCCCAATTCTTCCATAACCATTTATCGCTACTCTTATCATATATCTATATTAACAGTTCTTTTACCTTAGCAACAATCGCATCACTATCTATTTGCTCAAATGACAATAGTTCTTCTGGAGTCCCTGACCTAGGCATCTTTGTGACAGCCAAACCGTAAACTGGAATTTTTAATGGAGACAAACATGAACGAACAGCTTCTGCAATTCCTCCTTCTGCATAATGATCTTCAACAACAAGAATTGAATCAACTTCTGTTGCCACTTTTTCTAGTGTCGTAGAATCTATTGGCTTAACGGAATAGAGATCAATTATTTTTATGCTTATCCCCTGTTGGGATAACTGTTCATAAGCCTTAAGCGCTTCATGCAATGTTATTCCTGCACCAATCACAGCAACCTTATCTCTGGAAGAAGATTTAATTATTTTTGATCCGCCTATTTCAAACCTCTCTTTCTCATTGTAAATAACCGACGTCTCTGCGCGTGTTGTACGAAGATAAACTAAGCCCATATGTTCTGCAGCTTTTTCGGTAAGTTTTTGCGCACTTACTGCGTCTGATGGATACAAAACAACGGAATCAAACACTGAGCGAAACATTGCTATATCCTCAAGCCCCATTTGAGAAAACCCATCAGGACCGATAGAAACCCCAGCATGAGAGCCTACTATTTTTATATTTGCTTTAGCATAAGCTGCCATCCGTATTTGATCATGAGCTCTGGTTAAAAATGCTGCAAATGTGGAAACAAATGGCAATTTTCCTCTTCTGCTTAAACCAACCGCAACACTTATCATGTTCTGCTCGGCAATAAACATCTCAAAGTACCTATCAGGAAACTTCTTGGCAAAAATTTCAGAATATGTAGAATTTGATACTTCACCATCTAAAGATACTAGAGAAGGATAAGAGGAAACTAAGCTTGGGAGAATCTTGCCAAAACCAGTCCTGGTAGCTACTTTAATTTCTTCTTGAGATTCTGCGACGCGGGATTTTCCAATATCCGCGTTGTAAAATCTCGGTTCTGCGACATGAGAAACCGGTATTTTAGAGTTTGCGTAAATTTCATCATTTAATGGATCTGGCTTTGCGACAAAGCCGCGAAGATTCTTATCAAATTCACCTAAATCTTCAACAGCCTTCCCCATCAACTCGTAGGGGAGTACCTTAGCGTGAAAACCATCCTTATTTTCCATCGATTTAATTCCCTTTCCCTTCAAAGTTTTGGCAATAATCATCGTAGGCCGACTATGGCTGGAAAGAGCAGTCGAAAAAGCATGTGAAATATCTGCTAAATCATGTCCGCCTATCACAATGGTTTCCCAGCCAAATGCCTGGAGTCTCTTCTGATATGCTTTTACGTCCCATCCAAGCATTGTCTCCCTGCTTTGACCAAATTTGTTTACATCAATTATTCCTATAAGGTTGTTCAAATTATAAAATGAAGCTAGCTCAATCGCTTCCCACACTTGTCCTTCTGCCATTTCACTGTCCCCAAGTAAAACAAAAGTTTTAAAATTGTGCTTATCCATTTTTGCTGCCAGAGCCATTCCTATTCCAATAGATAAACCTTGGCCAAGCGAACCTGTGGGTGCTTCTGTGAATTTGAACTCCATGGAAGGATGTCCTTCAAGAGCCGATCCGAACTTTCTGTATGATAATAATTCATTTTCTGTAACTTGTCCTGCAGCGGCCCATAGGCCATAAAATAAAGCTGATGCATGCCCTTTAGAAAATATAAGCCTGTCATTATTGGGAAAATCGGGATTTCTCACATCATACTTAAAGAATCCTCCAAACATTAAAGTAACCATTAGATCAGTTGCAGAAAGTGAAGATGTTAAGTGTCCGGATCCAGCAGTAGAAGTAGTAAGAAGACAGTAATATCTGACAAGCCTGGCTAATTTTTCCAAATCTTCCATACATATAATCTTAACAGAAATCATACTTCCAAACTAATTGTCGGTTCGAAGACTTGACGAGAACTTTTGAATCTTTTCTCGAAGAAAAGAACAAGTCACTCTGATATAATTTTCCTAAGTGAACTTAATCCAAGCTCTCATACTTTCCGCTGTTGAAGGCGTAACAGAATTTCTACCCATATCATCAACTGGCCATCTTATTCTCACTACTCAAATCTTAGGCATACCACAAACAGAATTCATAAAAAGCTTTACGATAATTATTCAGCTTGGAGCAATCCTTGCAGTGGTTGCAGTTTACTTTAGAACTATGATGAACAGAAAAATCTGGCCGCAAATAATTATTGCATTCCTGCCTTCTGCAGTAATTGGTTTTTTACTTTATGGATTTATAAAAGGAGTTTTATTTGGCAATAGCCTAATTACAGTAATCGCTCTTTTTATTGGAGGGCTTGCCTTTATTGGAATTGAATACTGGCATAAGGATAAGAAGCAGATCGAAGGGAATATAGAAAATATCTCTTATAAAAATGCATTTATAATCGGTCTTTTTCAATCGATCTCAGTAATACCTGGAGTCTCCCGTGCTGGAGCAAGTATATTGGGAGGATTAATTCTTGGAGTGAACAGAAAAACTGCTGCACAGTTCTCTTTCATTCTTGCAGTTCCAACAATTTTTGGTGCAACAATGTTAGATATTTTTGAAACTAAACTATCTTTCTCGTCAAATGAACTCTTAATGCTTGGAATAGGATTTATATCAACATTTATTTTTGCTTTTATTTCCATAAAATGGCTGATAAAATATCTTGAGAGTCATAGCTTTGTAGCATTTGGTGTTTATAGAATGGCTCTCGCAGTTATTTTCTATATATTATTTTTGAGATGAGTCCCGTTAGAAGCCGCGATCGCTTTTTAAGGGTTGACTAAAATAATAATGAGCAGATGATCGCGTTCTGTTTTTAACGGGATGAATACATTTGATAAAGTTTATAAAGCAGTTAAAAAAATTCCAAAAGGGAAAGTCACCACGTATGGAGCTATTGCTAAATATGCCGGTATCTCAAACCCGAGAGTTGTTGGATACGCACTGCATGCAAATAAAAATCCAGACACTATTCCCTGTCATAGAGTTGTTAACGCGCAAGGTGGACTGGCAAAGGGATATGCTTTCGGAGGACTTGGAATTCAAAAACAATTACTCACAAATGAGGGGATTTTATTCGTTGGAGAAAATGTAGAAATTAATAGATATTTATTTAAATTTAAACTCTCCTGACTGATTTTATTACCATCAAGAGCCCCCATGCTCCCACAAAAGCAACAACTACAGAAAGTATATTAAAGCTCCCTACTCCTGATCCCATAAAGGCTGACGCAATAAATCCCCCAACCAGTGCACCTGCAATTCCAAAAACGACAGCGCCAATTATTCCCCCATATGAAGGTTTTGGATCAATCGCATTTGCTACAATTCCTACAGCAAGTCCAAATATTAACCATGCTAACAAGCTCATTTCAAATTTTCCTTTCATGAATATGATATATGATTGACTTATGATGGAATCTAGAGAATTGTAAGAAAATTGTAGGAACAGCTATTGTGGATTGAAACTTTTTGCTTAAGCCGTTATAATTTTACAAATGCAAAATACAATCCTAATTGTTGAGGATGAAGCAGAACTACAAGCATACCTCAAGGAATCTCTTGAAGAAAATAGTTTTGTGGTCCAAACCGCATCAGATGGAATTAAGGCACTCAATATGATCTCTCATTCTGAGCCAGATCTCATTCTCCTTGATTTAGGATTACCAAATATGACCGGGGAAAGTGTTTGCCTTGAAATAAGAAAAAAATACCCCAACCTAAAGGTGATTATCTTAAGCGCAAGAAATGATACTTTAGATATCGTGAAAGGACTTAATCTGGGTGCGGATGATTATGTTACCAAACCTTTCACTCTGGAGGAACTCATGGCAAGAATAAATGCCAGACTCAGATCAAGTTCTTCTAACAATGTGATTAAAAAGGCAGCAGACTTAGAATTAAACCAGGAAACTCATGAAGTAAAAAGAGGTAATACATTAATAGAATTAAGCCCAACAGAATTTAGACTTTTGGAATATTTCATAATTAATAAAGGGAAAGTCTTAACCCGCGAAATGATTTTAAGTAAGATCTGGTCCGCTTCTCCGGATATCGAAACCAGATCGGTTGATATTTATGTGGGTTATCTCAGGAAAAAAGTCGATGGAAACAGCAACGAAAAACTTATTAAATCTATTCGGGGATTTGGATATATCCTGAAAGAAGAATAATTATTTAAAACTATATTTTCTACTTTTGCTAAAGACTTCCAGGCCATTAAAAAACTCTGAAGTACCTAACTTGCTTTTTCCAAATGAGCTGGATAAATCATTATTATTCTTTTCGCCTTTTGAAACTGGATAGGTCCATATTAGTAAAAAGGACTTTAATATATTCATGATTTCATGATAACCAAAATCAAAGTGAGCGCAACAAAAACTTGGTAAGATTTATGTAAGAGGTTACCCCGCGAATCTAGTCTGAGGAAATGAGACTTGCTTCCATATAATTTTTCTTAATGTTACTCTTATTGCAGCATAAACTAGTGCAAAAATAACCATTCCTATGGCCATAAACACGCAAAGCGCGAACCAAACTGCTGCTCTTAAAGATTCAGAAATAATACTCATAAGTTATATATTTTAACATAAATAGGCATAAATGTCAAATGCTATAGGCCATTTTTCTTACATAAATCATGGTTTCTTGTGCTATAATCTCTGAATGAAAAATTCTCCAGAATTAGTTTACAAATCGGCTCTTAAATTCCTAGTACCCTTAAACTTAGAATCCACATATCGAGAGGTGTCAAAAGAAGCTATGGGTCTTTTGGACGGCTCATTCGCAACTATATTTATGGCGGATAAAAATAATCTCAAACGCGTTTACTCTTCTTCCCCACATCTGCTTCCTATTCAGCCCAGAAAAAATGGCTATACCTATGGTGTCTTTAAATCACAGAAGTCTCGCATTTTATCCTACAAAGATATTTATAAAGTCCATCCAGAAATTGAAAGCCTAAAAATTAGATATGATTTACTTGCACCCTTAGTATATAGGGGTAAATCGATTGGAGTTATTTCTGTTCTTTCAAAGAAAAAAAAATTCAGCAAGACTGATCAAGATATTTTAAACTATTTTACTCCACTCGCTTCTATGGCAATAAGGAAAGCGCAATTATATAAAGAAGTCGAGGACGCTTTAAAAACTCGAGATTTATTTATTTCTATGGCTTCTCACGAATTGAAAACTCCCATCACAACTATGTATATCTATACTCAACTTCTTAAAAAAAAGGTTGAAAAAGGTGAAGAATTTGATGCAGAATGGATCGATAATTTGCTATATGAAATGAGCAGACTCACAAAACTTATAGATGAATTACTTCAACTAAGTCAAATAAAAACAGGGAATTTTAAATACAATTTTGAGGAATTGAACGTAGTGGAAATAATAGAAAAAACTCTTTCTTCCTTCAAATTAAGTCACAAAAAAACTAAAGTTGTTTTTAAAAATGAATCTAAACAAAAGACAATAAGGCTTGTTGGAGATCCTGATAAGCTTATACAGGTATTAATAAACTTACTTGATAATTCCGCAAAGCATAATGTGCTCGATAAACCAATAACTCTCATTCTTGCAGCTCAAGAAAAAAGAGTAAAAATAATTGTTGATGATCATGGATCAGGAATAAAAAGAGAAGAGATTTCAAATATTTTTGATGAATTCTATAAAGGAAAAGGACACACGAAATCAGGAATGGGACTCGGGCTTTATCTTATTAAAAAAATCATTGATCAGCATCATGGAAAAATTTCAATCAGCTCAGCTGAAGGAGAAGGGACTCGCGTTACGCTAGACTTACCTCGATTCACATGAGATATACATTAACAAAACCCTCAACATCTCTGCGAGTATTTTTAATGCGGCATGGCGAGCCTGTTACTTATGGATTTAGAAATAGCAAACTTAACGATAAAGGAGTAAAGCAAATTGCCACTACTGCTCAGATTTTTGAAAACATATTCGATGATGGTAAAGCTCATACCTTTCAAATCATCTACAGTAGTCGGAAAAGAACTAGAGAATCTGCATTAGATTTATATTCTCAACTTATTCATATATTTAATAAAAATAAGAAGATAAAAATGTTAAAACCCGGATCCAGAAAATTTCTTCAAACAACAGACCCCATAAATCAAATAATTAAAATGGGATCTTCCCTAGATGAGGCTATGAAGGTCTGGATTAGAATGCCGGATGATATACTTAAGCAAAATAAAATTCAAACTTCAGATAATATGGTGGATACTACGCTTAATTATTTAAAAAGTACTGAAAATAACAATTTATCAGATATAATCGCAGTTACACATGAAACAACTCTCATGGCTTTTCAAAAAAAATATTTTAAAGAAATAAAATCAATACCAGAATATACCGAAGTTATGGAAATATTAATTAATAAAAAAACAAGTACGTTACGCATTAAATATAGAAATAAGGAGATACTTCAAAATGACAACTAGAGAATTCGATGCTGTTGGGCCAAAATTGCCAGTTGGTGATCCACAGCCTCGCCCTAGCGATACCGAGGTATTAGACAATATGATTGATCCTTTGGGGCAAAATATTACGGATAAAATTATAAAAAGTATTGGTAATGGAACTAGAAGGATTTATCCTATGGGGCCACCCGGAGTCGGCAAAACTACATTCTCTCAACAACTTACAAACGAAATAACTAGATCAAATCGTCAAACAAAAGGCGTAGGTATTTTATACTTTGATGATGTTCTGGCATCTATGGAAAGACAGATGGGTCCGAGAGCTAATTGGACCACTGAATGGAGCAAGCTCTCTGAGGCTCATGTTAGCGCAATCGATAAAGCTTCCGTAGAACTTGGACCTGACTATGTGTTAATTGCCGAGATGGTCGGAGTAGGAATTACGGACAGAGATGTTACGGCATTTGAAACATTAGCATTAAGAAATGATCCACAAGATCTATTTTTGCCGTTTGCAGCTGATCCTAGAATTCAGCAAAGAGCTTACGAAGTTAGACGAGCTATTACTAAAAGGGATTCTGATGGCAGATATGATGTTCCTGACAGTGCTCTTCAAGGATTTTTAGCATCAAGAGACTTAATCATTTCTGGAACTCAAGGATTAACTGACGAGGAAGTTAGTAAAAAAATCAGAAGAATTATTGAAAGAATGGATAATATGCTAATTCCTTTGACAGCTACAACTGAGGAAGACGAAGAAGCTATATTAGAAGAACAAGGATCTGGCAATCTTCCAGAACTAACCGAACTTTTCCTGCAACAAACAGAACAATCCTTACTGGATGGGGACGTAAATAATCCACCTATTCCGATTCAAGTCTATGAATCAGGATTAGAGTCAGTTGAAATTATAGCCATGGAGAAAATCGCAGAATATTATGAGCAAAGAAGAAGAGCATTAGAATTAACTAGATCTAACTTCATGCCAGTCTATAATTTATTAATTCAAGGAAAACCTATTAATTATTTAGATTTGTCTAGATTTAAAGAAGAAGATACTCAATAACAAATTTTAGGAATGGTCTAGGGGAATTTTATCTTGTGATTTCGATTGGGGTTGTGATATCAGCATTTGGTGCTGAGATAGTTACTCTGTTGCTTACATCTTTGATTATGAAATATCCTGTTGAATAAGTAGTTGGACAAGGAGAAATAACATCATCTGTATTAAGCTCTGGATCCGTAGGAAGCGCAGGTAAATATGTAGGCACTAATACGCTACATAGATCTGAACCTGCATTACTAATTTCTTGAGATGTTGTCGTAATCGCTGCAGGCAGTTGTCCTTTATTATCAGCTGCATATGCTCCAACTGCGTTTAGTATTTGTGTTACAGCTGATTGTCTTTTTGTATCATTTGCTTGGCCAAATTGCCTTGCTGGATTAATAGCGATAAGAACGATTGATAGAAGAATAGCGAGGATTCCGATAACAACTAAAAGCTCTATTAATGTAAAACCTTTTGTTGAGTTAAAAACCCTGTTTGCATTCGTTTTCATTTATAATCAATTATTGTCATAAGTAAAAACGGTTGTCAAGTGGTAATTTTGAAGCTAATTTTATTTACTGTGCAATGTCTGATATAGCTGCTGGAAATTCTGTGGGAACATTTTCTGCAGCTTCTGATGAGACTTCTGGCGTCACTTCATCAACAACTGGTCCAGGAATATTTGGAATTGGGGTAATCATTGGAGTAGGTAAAACATTTGATGCTTGGGGCGAAGGAGCGATTATATTTTTATATAAAACAAACACAAGCACTAAAATTAGAAAGCCAAAAACCCCTGCTAGCATCATCAAACGTGTTTTATTTGGCTTTTCTTTCTCTGGAACTTTTGCAAATGATTCAGCAACTGGCTGTAAATTAAATTCCTTAATCACCGGGAGTTTATTTACAATTAAATTTAAATCCATATTCGACTGAAGCTCAGGAATAGCACCCAAACAAAGCGACAAGGGATAAATACCACTAACAATAAAGCCGCTATTAACAAACGACGATTTTAGAGCGTCGCAAAACTCTCTATTAGCAGCCACTACTTTAGTTTTTCCCGAAAAAGGTATTTTCTTACTCAATATCTCTTCGAATGGAACTAATTCTAAAAACTCTTCAATATTTTTATCAATTTCAATCGATCCATGTGGAAAATCTTTATCAAACGTCATTCGAGTTGATAGCATTATCGCTATATTTGTAGGCTGGAGTTTATAATTTTTGATAAATGTGTGGATGAGAAGATCGAGCTTTTTCTTATCAATTGCTTCGAGATTGCTTACAATATCAGACGTAATATCAAGAGCCACTGGAGAGCTCATCGACTGTTCAAAATAAAAAGCTCTATTCCCGTCTATGTAAAGAATTCCTGTGACTCTTTTTGAAATATCTTTTTTTAATTTATTTCCTTCCATGATGATACTGTCAATACATTTCCATTGTACACTGTTTGCACTTGCACTTTCCTAATCGAATTATCTATTCTGCCTGTAGAAGTTATAACTCCTCCGTTTACTACAATCGTAACTGTACCACCGTCTATATTCATAACTTCTCCAGTGTAATTTGGATCACGCAAAAGTCTTAGAAGCGCATTTTCTGCTCCGGTTTCTGCAGAATAATATGCTAACGTCCCCTGCTCTGTATTACTACCCGCTTGCGCTGTATTAACAACCACAATCACGACTGCTGTAATAATAGACAAACCAATAACCATGAAAAACAATAAAGTTAAAACAGCCTGGCCTTTTTGATTATTCTGACTCATCTAAGTCCTGCAGAAGTTTTATATTCATTAACTTCTTTTCCTCCTCTTCTAGTAATTTCCGATGTTAAGGTGTAAGAAATTTGTACCGTGTCTTTTCCGCCGCCATCTAGCCTAATGAATGACAGATCTGAAACTGTTGTTCCAATACTATTTAATCTGTCAATTGTACCCGCAGTATTATTTTGAAGAATTAAATTTCCATTGCTTAAGCTATAAGTATAAGTTGAGCCGTTGATAACTAGAACTAAACTTGAACTAGCAACTCCTAAGACTGCCGGCGTCGTGATACTATTTGCCCTATTAACATCATAAGAAAATCTGTTGAGTATATAATTTCCATCTGCCGCAATAGCAGATGTAGCTTGAGATTCTAATTGAACATCAAAAATAGCAGTAAACATCTGAAGCGTTATAGTTAAAAGTATTGAAAATAACCCTAAATATAAAAGGATTTCAATTACCGTAAAGCCTTTTCTATTTCTAAATTTCATATTTAAAGAGAATAATTAACTCCAAAATCATAAAGAACCGGTGTCTGCTGTTGATCTGTCGAAGTCATAAATACTTTATATCTCATACATTGTCCTGCGTTTTCATAACCCGAATTATCCTCATTTCTTGGTATTTCTCCCGGAGCAGTAAAGTAAGTAGATCCGGTTCCATCAGGACCAACATAACTATATGTAACTCCAGTACAGCTGCCCCCAACTGCATCTGCTATAGCAACTTGATAAGTGAGATTTGCTTGAGAAGGAATTGTGCTCGTTGCAAAGAAGCGATTAAACATATTCTGTGCGGTAGCATTAAAGATTTGTGATTCAAAAGAGCCACTGGAGACAAAAATAGCGTCATCAGGACCACCTTCAATAATTTTAAGCTCATTAACAGTAGTATTGGCTACCATATAAACATAATTGTCTAAATCTGCTTCAGAGACAGAGGTAAGATCGTTAAATCCCTGATCAAAATTTAGTCCTGCACAGTATGCTGGTGTAGCTTCAATTTCAGAATTTAAAACTTGGTATTCCTGCGCATCTCCTCCTCCTAAGTTCCCATCACTACCAACTAAAACAACTCTTTCCCCATTTAAAACAGTCAATGAACGACGAGGATAAAGCTCAGCATTTGCTCCAGTTCCATAATAATATCCGCTTGTTGGCCCAGACCCCGAACCGGAAAGAAAAGAAGGAGAGCTCTTATTCGTAGTATTAACTATATAGAACTGTCTGCTGTCCGGCTGACCATTATTATTTGCGTCTATTCCCCCATTTGAAGAGATATATGCCCGTGTTCCATCTGACTTTGCAAACACAGAATTTGCAGCCTCCTCAGTTCCCGACTGATTATTAAAATCAAGGCCTCCAACGACCCTCCAGGTGCTATCCCCACCTGAAATTCTTCCGCAGGAATTATCATCACTCCTATTGGTCGATGGAACTGTTGAAATATTAACTATCTCTAACTCTCTATCCGTAACTCCACCAACGGCTACATACACATATGTATTATTTCCGACCGATACGGGATAAATATCATTTGTTGCAAGTAACTCTATATTTCCACCATCAGAACAATCATCATGAATTGGACTAGAAGTCGTACTCCATGTTCCTCCAGTCTGACCTGAGCTATATTTTCTGACTGTTCCATTTCCTGGTGTGCATTCATAACCATTCAATTGAATTCTGCAGCCCAACATATCAAGTCCGCTTGTGGTATCTTTACTATCAATATTGCTTAAATTAAATACATATAGATATCCTCCCGATGCAACATATCCACGATCACCGTGTACTGCAACTGAACTTGCACCATAACCATATGGCGAGTGATCTTGATTTGGTTGTGAAGAAGTATTAGCTGCATAAATTCTTGTATTAAAAAATGTTTTATATTTATAAATTTTATTTGTAGGATCCTGATATTCTCCGTCTGCGTTTTCGTTATTATCATTGACCTGAACTACAACAACCTCTTTATTCGGAAGATTAGTTCCAATTAGAACATACGTATTTCCACCTGAAGATTTGAAATATTTTACATCAGTCGTTCGAAAGTTATTATCAAGCCCCAAACCAGAAGGGACCAAGCCAACATTACTATATTCACTTGAATTTAAGGTAAATTTTCCACGAAGAATTGTCTGAGGTGGGTCTGTATTTGCACTCACATTTACATGAGCCATTTTTATAGAATTACTGGTATTTGGTGCAGTAGCTACATAAGCATCATTTGGAATATTTATTGAAGCAGCACTGGCAGTCGCAGCAACCGCAACCGGAGGACCGTCGGGTAGATCAATAGTTGCTGTATTAAATGCAGGTGAGCACCATTTTGCCTTATTATTATTTATGAGCTTTATCTCCCCTCCAGCGTCATTTGTCACCTGAGTATTTGCTTTTATTCCGGAATTAAACTGCGCAGCCGTAGTCTCTGTATATGCAGAATTTTTATTTCTGGAGAAATATGAAGTTGCACTTACTTGAGAATTAATAGGCGTTACCCATGAAACAGTCGTCACAACTTTCTTAGTTGAGGCATCTTCTGTCCCTCCGGATACAACAATTGCACCGGAACTATTTCTTTGCGCATTTGTTACGATAACTGTAGTAGTAAACCCATCAGAAGTAGTTGGGCCTGAAGAAAGTGTCCATGAAGTTCCGGAAATAACGGGGTGATATGTACCATTTGTAGAAATCCCAGCCCATCCTTGCTGACCAATACTTCTTACTGCTTCCTGCGCGTTCTTAAGAATACTTACTGCTTCGACTCTTTGATCCTGCTGTGCGCGACCTCCGCGAGATGCCATAAGTCCCATAAGGATAGCTGGTATGAGTAATGAAGCTAAGCCAATAGCTACTAAAAGCTCTACTAAAGACTCCCCTTTATCTTCTCCTAAATATTTTTTAATTAATCCAATCATCAATCAACTCCTGTTATAACTCCATAACGATTCAAGCTAATTATAGTATTCTCGTTATTGTTCACTGCATGAACAGTAATAGTATTAGCGCCGTTAACATGTCCTTGTAGATCGCCGCTTAGCTTGGTAAATATTGCAGAATTATTTGGAAGACTTGTACTCTGAATCCTCACGTCCGTTGGAAGCATAACAGCAAAATTTGATGGATCATTTTGATTATATGTGGTCCCGTGGAAAAGAATATATCTATCGCTCATAAAGTAAATACCATAACTATCATTCGTGCTTCTGCCTTCAGTCGACCCCAAAATTGACTTCAACTGCTGAGATTTAAGATCCGAAACAAGAACATCAATATTGCTCTGTCTTGAAGTATTATTCTGGAATCTAAGCAAATTAACTGTTAATAGCCCAAATAATACTGCGCTAATTGCTGTAACTACCAAAAGCTCTACGAGCGTAAAACCTTTACTCGAATTAAAGTCTTTTCTAAACATGACTATTGAGAGTTTACTTGACCTATTAATCCATAAATCGGAGCAATAATTGCAAGCATAATTCCTCCAACAAGAAGACCTACTGCCACAAGCATTATCGGCTCAAGAAGAGCAGTAAGAGTTCTTAATGAATTGTCAACTCGATAATCCATTTGCCTTGAAACATCCTCCATAGACTTGTCTAGCGTTCCTGTTTTCTCTCCTGCTTCAACCATCTTTATGATAATTCCTGAGAAAATTTTCTTCTCGTCTTTAAATCCTTGAGATAAATTTTTCCCAGCAAGCACTGTCTCCTTAGCATGCTTGATTGCATTTGCGACATCAGACCGAAGCACAACTTCTTGAGAAAGCTCTAAAGCATTTGTAATCGTAATTCCTGAAGTAAGAAGCAAATACATGCTGCGCGCGAAATGTGCAAGATCTATTTCTTTTACAAGGGTGGAAATAACAGGAAATCGATATACAATTCCCAAAATAGCTTTTCTCTGAGCTTTATAAATTATGAAAAGAAAAAACACCAAAACGATTGTTCCGGCTAAAAACGGCAAAGTATATTTTGTTATAACGTCTGACATAAAAATAAGCACCTTAGTTGGAAGTGGAAGATCAACATTAAGACGTGAAAAAACTGTAGAAATTTTTGGAATAACAACTATGAGAATCATGAGAAGAACTCCAAAGAACACTACAAGAATAATTAGAGGGTACACCATAGCAGATTTAATCTTATCGTTGAACTTCATTTCCCGCTCAATCTGCTCCCGGATATCTTTTAATGTAACATCAAGCGTCCCAGCTTCTTCCGAGGCCCTAACTACGTTAATGGTAACTTTATCAAAAACTTCAGGAAACTTAGTAAATGCTACATAAAGATGATTTCCCTGCAAAACATCTTCCCTAATACTTTCAAGTACTTTTTTGACGTTTCCCTTGGAATCCTCAAGAAGCGAGTCTACGGTCTCTAGAATTGGGATTCCTGCAGAAATCATGGTAGAAAGGTTGCTTAGTAAATTTAATTTATCTGCATTTTTAAGAGTAATATTTTTTTGTGTCTTCATATTAGGTCGATTCTACTTTTGTAGCTCTTAGAACTTCTCTAATGGTTGTCATACCTTTTGCAGTTTTTTCAAGCCCGTCATCAAGCATTGTGGTCATTCCTTCAGCAATTGCCTCTCGAGTTATCTCATCAGAATCAGCTTTTTGAGTTATAAGTAATTTTATTTTTTCTGTCATCTCTATTACTTCAAATATTCCGATTCTTCCTGAATATCCAGTAGCGTGGCAAATCTTACAACCCTTTCCTTCATATACTGATATGTCTGTCCCATTTCCAAAATACTTTGATATAACTCCATCAGGAATGTCCTTAATAAGCTCTGTTCTCTTTAGAATTTTTTGCTCCTTACATGATTCACAAATTTTTCTAATCAAACGCTGAGCCACAATAACATTCACAGTAGAAGCAACAAGAAATGGCTCTACTTTCATATCAATTAGACGAGGCAAAGAAGTTGCTGCATCATTTGTGTGAAGTGTTGATACAACCAAATGGCCAGTAAGAGCTGCATTTACTGCAATCCCTGCAGTCTCAGAATCACGAATTTCTCCCACAAAAATCACATTCGGATCCTGCCTTAATATAGAACGAAGCCCATTTGCGAATGTCAGATTCGCTTTATCATTTACCTGAATCTGATTTACACCTTTCATACGATACTCAACTGGATCCTCAATCGTAGTAATATTTTTTTCGCGGGTATTTAAAATTTTCAGTAAAGCATAAATTGAAGTTGTTTTTCCTGATCCTGTTGGACCAGTAGATAAAATCATTCCGTAAGATTTATTTATCGCGTTATTAACCTTAATCAGATCTTTATCATTAAGTCCCAGATCATGAAGAGAAAATGTTCTAAAATGTGATGACAGAAGCCTTAAAACTGCTTTTTCTCCTTCTGTTACCGGGATGATAGAAACACGAATATCAAGATTGTCTTCATCAACGAGTACCCTCATCTTCCCGTCCTGCGCACTCATGTGCTCATCTGTTCGAAGCCTGGATAAGACTTTGATTCTAGAGATAATTCTGTCATGAAGAGTTTTATCTAGATACAAAACATCATGTAAAATTCCATCTGTTCTAAACCTAACGAGTGAATTCTTTTCTTCTGGCTCAATATGAATATCTGATGATTTCTCGCGGTATGCATAAGCAATCAGAAGATCAACAATCTTAATGATTGGAGCATCATCCATTGTAGTATTTGTGCGCGTAATTTCCTGCTGTAAAAGCTCATCAAATGTGGTCTGAAGATTTCTTTTATAGAGCTGCAAAATATTATCGATATTACGCTCAGTTGCCATAAAGACAGTAACTTTTTGTCCTGTTTTTTTAGAAATTGAATCGGCAATCTTTATATGAACCGGATCAGCCATTGCAAGGCTGATTCTAAGATTATCTTTAGCAAATGCAATAACCTTATATTTACGCGCTAATCTTTCTGGGACTATTTTATAGACATCTTCTGGAATTGAGCTCTTAGAAAGATTTACGAAAGGATATTTAATGTAGCTTGCGATGAGCTGGCCTAGCTTTTCATCAGCAACTACATTCTTATCAATAACAGCTTCCTGAAGAGGAATTCTAGCGTTTGCAGCAGAAACAATAACGTCCTGCATGGTCTTTTCATCAATTAGACCGGACTGTCTTAGAAGCTCTTGAATCTGACTATCGGGCAGCAACATATAGATTAAACACCAATTAAGGCGCTATATAAATCGTAACACAAAAAATTTAAAGTCGACTAATCAAATTTAAATTTCTATATATAATAAGCGTTAACGGCGGGATATAATAAACTGCGCGGAGAAAATAATCCCAAGATCTATCGCTACTGGAATTGCTAGTATTTTAATTCCTTTCAAGAGAATTTCTCTAACCGGTCCAGAATTAAAGAAGGATGGAAAATCCGGGAAATTAAATCCGAAAAAATGTAATGCAGCGATGATAATTCCGATCACCACCAAAAGCTCAACTGTTCCCTCTAGATCTTTTTTACTTGAGAACATAGTATTGCCTATTTCAAAAACAATTAGAAAAACGATCAGATAACTTATAAGCAAACTAAATGGTGATCTATCAGATAGAAAAAAGAATGTGGAAACACTGATAAGAATAAACCCGACTAGAACAGGGGCAAATCCTATGATCGCGCGTCTTATGGGATCTGTTTTACTGATCTCAACAGTCCCCATGGTCAGTTCATCACCATCTCTTTGTGGAGCCAAATTCATACCATGAGTTTTTACAAATAAAACTTCCGCTGTCAGCATGTGAGCTAACTCATGAATGATAACTCCAGGCAGAAAAAGGAAATGAAATGCTCTTATGGAAAAAGATTCACTATGTGTTATTCGAAACAGAGCAAACGAAACAGCCTTCGTGAGTTTTTTTGAAAGGAAGAATAATAATGCAAACAGACCAAGAAAAATAAAAAGATATTCCACAAATTTATTTTACATTAACTAACGTGAAGGGGTAGGTGTAGGTGGTTTAGGAG
>Ga0163151_10001683_pt1 | contig 36680 bp, 56 predicted proteins | sample OliLakLV19MP5IB2_FD_145596 | JGI IMG/M metagenome (GOLD analysis project Ga0163151, IMG submission 145596) | Freshwater microbial mat bacterial communities from Lake Vanda, McMurdo Dry Valleys, Antarctica - Oligotrophic Lake LV.19.MP5.IB-2 | ecosystem: Environmental > Aquatic > Freshwater >... | reverse complement strand
AAGCACTCGTAGGTGTGTTGGTTTTCCTTCTCTGTTTTAACTTCTGCATAATTATTTTTACATTTTTTAAGCTCCCTAATCAACAATTTAACCCGTCCTCACGAACAAGCCCCTATCCCTTTAGGGTAGGGGTGATTGACTTTGTTTATTTTTATTTTTAGCGTTTTAATTTTTTTACTCAGGTTTACTCCAAGCTCTATCAGCCATTTGTTCTTCTCTGCCGTCATCGTATCTAAGCCAAATAAATTTTAATGAATTGTAATAAGTATTTTCTCCTTGATTTTCGAGGTCTAAAATTTCCTTTATGCGATTATCTATTTCTTCAAACTTTACTAATTCATTTCTTTCAGCTTCACTTTCAGCCCCGAATATTCTTACAAATCCTATTGGCGGTAAATCGTTTTTACCATCTAACTTAAATTCAGGTTTTAAAAGTTCGTAACCTTGTTCTTTGGTTGCTTCAAGGCATTTAATAAACTCTATTGTTTCAACACAATGAGGTAATAGTTTTGCAGCGTTTGTTAATTGTTTAAAATTCGGAAAGAATATATGACCCTTTTGAAAATAATTAGTATTTGTTTTTTCTCCGCTCATTATTCTTTAATATTTAAAAATATATTTTTTGAATAGTCAATGTAAGTTACTGTATTTTAGGTAGTTTTTAAACATTTAACCGTAATTGACCATGACAAATATAATTAATAAAAGGGTTATATTGATACCTTTAAAATAATTTTATTAACAAAGTTTTACGCTATTTGATGTCAGGATAGTAAAGTATAAATATTACTGATAATCAGTTAGTTTGATTATTTTTATACGATACAATATTGAAAAAAATATGCAAAGTAATATTAAAATAAATACTCCTCTAAGCAACTACACGGGAGAGGGTTTTAAGGGTGAGAAGGTGTTAGCTATAACGGCAGTTTGTCTTACAATCGCTTCATCAATTCTTTTAATTCATTTATCATTATTACAGCGTAGGCAGATTAAACAGGAAATGGATATTACAGAAAGAAAAAAACGTGAAGAAGCTAAAAAAAATCAAACTAAAAAAACATAAAAAATGAAAATATTAAAAACAGGAATTGATATTGCTGCCTTGATAGGTGGTTCTGCCGTAACGGTAGGTGGAGCTATTTACACTTACAATTCTATAAAAAATAAAAGTGGTGCAGGTGCAATTGCAGGTGCAGTACTTGTAATGCTTGTTGGTATTTATGCAACAAGAGGCGCACTTGATTCAATCAGAAAACAAGATTAAAAAAATAAAATGGCAACAATTAAAGAAGCAACAGATAAGTTCGTAAAAGAATTTCTAATTCCAAACAAAGGTGTTTACGGGGCTAGTCATTTCCCTTGTCCTTGTTGCGACAAGCCGTACATTGAAGTTACGGTTGATGAAAACATTGATAAAAATGTTTTGAGTAAAATACCTTCAAAATACATGGGATTCCGTGTAGAGAAAAAATTTGGACAACAAGCGGTTGCTCAAAGAACATTTAATGTTAATGAGATAACAGATAAAAAATCTAAAGACCATGTTATTGCAATCACTCCAAAAGGTACATTATTTTGGCAGAAAAATGTCTTAACAGGAGCATATATCCCCGAAGATATTTCTATTTTGCTTGAAGTTAAAAACGAACCGAAAATGTTATCGTTTTTAAGAAAATCAAAATCAGATTATAAAAATTTGGATGGTTTATTAATGTATTTACACGCCAAAGGATTAGTTGCTATTGATGGTATGACATCATTACAAGCTCAAAACTTTTCAAATGCAGGTGGTCGTCGTTCTGCACCTCGTCGTTCTGCACCTAGTCGTGTAGCACCTCGTCGTATAGCACCTCGTCGTATAGCACCTCGTCGTGTGGTAAGTCGTACACCTGTAAGAAGGCACGTAAATTATGTTCGTAGGAATTATAATCGTTTTTACACATACCCTGTTGCTGTTGCTCCTGTTGTATATTATTATGATGTTCAACGTCCGAAAAGAATTACAATAACTCAAAAGGGTTTAAGGTATTTGTCAAAACATAGTAAGGGTGAACACGTTTTCTTATTAGGAAATATAAAAAATGGATTAGTGTACGATGAAACGTTATTAAAAAATTCTTTAAAGATTGCTGACTTTAACAGAGTAGTTGGATGGCTTTATGGTAACAGAATGATAAAATTTGTTTAATTAAAAAACAAAACAATGAAAAATGAAATTCATTTTGAGCATGAGTATTACTCAAATTTGATTGACGAAAGTATATCAAATATAAGTCATTTAAAAAGTGGTTTCATTACTGTTGAAAATAATACAAATCAGGCAAAGGAATTATCTGATGAACTAGCTACTAATACAAATTCTAAAAATAATTTGTATAGAAAATTTCAGGATAAAGGTATTAATATTGATGAATATAATGCTATTATGAAGTTTTTGGATATTTATGACACAAATGAAGAAAATACACTTTCTAAAATGAGTTTGGAAGAAAGTTATTTAGTTAAAAACGGAATGGATAAACTAAAAAAATAAATTAATTAAAAAAAACAAAAATATGGAAACTCAAAACGACTTATTAAACAAAAACACAGACTGCTCAATATGTAATTTTAGTGGTGATGATGATAAAACTATTTTGGTAAATCCAATTAGTTACAGTAATGTTAATCGTGGTTTAAGTAATGTTAATCGTGGATTAAATAAAGTTGTTTTTGAACCACTAAATAAACAATTGATTTCATTTTTTTAAATTGAAAAAATCAAAACAAATAGTGCAAATTTTTTGTATAAAAATAGGGTGGTTTGGAGTGTGTTTATGGTTGAAGAACCTCGTTTCCTTTAGGGACGAGAGTATGTCAGTTTAATAATGATTGTATATGCTTGGGTAATAAATCCAATTAGAGAATATAAAAAAAATAAAAAACTAAGAGATGGAAGCAAATAATAGTAATAATCAGGAAAAGTTTGATTCTTCATTTAAAAACTTTTTTGAAATAATGTGGCGTAAAAACCATTTTATACAAATTTTTATTGTATCGTTTGGATTGTTAATCGCACAGTTATTTAATCTTGATTGGTGTTTGGAAGGTTGGTATATTGCCTGTAATGATGGAATAATGGCTGTAATATTTGTGTTTTTTGGTTTATTATTACCATTGGCTGTTTCATTAATAGTGTTTTTTAAAACTTGGCAGTTTTGGAACGATTTAAAGTCGGGTAGAAGTAGATAATTTTTTTAATAAATAAAAAAATGAAAAATAACGATAACATAAGTATTAAAGAATATGTTGATAAGTTATATCTTATCACTAATTCTAATATTGATAAAAATGCTATGTTAGTCAAAGACCAATTCACTAATTCTGAAAGACAAAAAGTAGAGGCTTTAGATAAAGCCACTTTTACAACTCAATCAAGATTAGATAAAGCGGAAGGTTCTTTGCAAATTTCTCTTGATAAAGCAGAGCGAAATCTGCAAGTAGCTTTAGAGGCAGCAGAAAAACGAGTAAATGAAAAATTTGATATTCAACAAAGCGGTTCGACTAAAGAATTTGATTCTATAAAAGAAAAATTAACACAATCGGATAAAGACAGGCAGAGAATTGACACAGAAAGAGTTTTGTATGTTACCCGTGAACAGTTAGATTTAATTATAAAATCAATTACAGGGGAAATTAAACCACTTCAAGGACAAGGACAATATAATAAAGGTAGAGAACAAGTTTACGGTGTACTAATTGGATTTATTGCATCTATTATTGTTGTAGTTGTTGGATACTTTGTAAAAAAATAATTTAAAAAAAATAAAAATGATTTTAATAAGTTTTATATTAGTTATACTTGCTTCAATATCAAATGCAATTATGGATACTTTAGTCCACCATCACGATACTTCTATTTTTAAAAATCATAAAACAGGTTTTTGGTCTGATGCTTTAACTGTTAGTTGGAAAAATAAATATATTAATGGCGAACCTATTAAAGGAAGAACAAAATTGTTTTGGATTATTAATATCCCTTCAACATTTACTGACGGATGGCATTTAATGAAAAGCTCTATGATAGTATTTTTAATTGCATCAATAGTTTTATACAAATCTTTATTTGGTATTTTTATTGATTTTGTATTAATTGGATTTGTTTGGAATTTAGTTTTTAATTTTTTTTATAACGTAATTCTAATAAAATAATATGTCAAACTTAGTTAGAAATATAGTCGCAGGTGTAACGTTAGCAACGTTATCTGATTATCAATTAGTCGTAAGTACAATTAACGGTGCTTCTCAAATTTACTTACCTAATCTTAAAGATTGGATTGATTATAAACAAAAATCAGGATTTAATGGGGATTTACAATCATTGCGTATTTCTGATATTGGTAATTTTGCTGCTACAAATAACATTACAGTTTTAGCATCAGTAGGAAATACTATTAATGGACTTGCGAGTGTAGTTATTAATTTGAATAACGCTTCGGGATTATTTATTCCAAATGCCGATGGTAGTTCTTGGACTTACCTTGCTTCTGTTTCTTTTGGTGGTGGTGGTGCGACGGGTTCAACGGGTGCAACGGGTGCAACAGGTGCAACGGGTGCAACAGCTACTGATGGCGCAACAGGTGCAACAGGTGCGACAGGTTCAACAGGTGCGACAGGTTCGGGAAGCGACCCTTTTACTTCTGATTTTACAGTTTCTTTAAGTGGTGGAAAAACATTTGGAAAATACGCAAATGGTCAAGTAGTTCCCGCAAACGGATTAACGGCAAATCAGGTTATTTTATTAGCTGCAATTGAAGATATAGCACCAACTTATACTCCCGCAACAATTAGTTTAAGTAAATCAATTGCTAACAATGCAGAGGTTGGTACTGTTTACGCAACAAATAACTTAAATGCTATTTTTACACAAAACGATGCAGGTGTTTTAACCCAAATTAGAATACAAAAAAATGGTTCAGATATATTGCCTAACGGAATATCAAGTCCTTTTCCTAAAGTTGATAGTGGAACATATTTAGTAACATCCGAAACATTCAGAGCATTTTGTAATTATGATGCGGGAATGATTAAAAATTATACTCCAAGCGGAACACCCGACCCAAGAACACCATTAGTAAGAAGTGTAAATGCACCACAGGCAGCAGAAAATAATTTTGCATCTTCAATATTAACTATACAAGGTTTTTATAGATACTTTTATGGTGCTACGGCAGTAAATCCAATAACGTCAGTACAAGTTAGAGCGTTACCTTCAAACCAATTAACAAACGTAGGTAATACTTTTAATTTAAACACGGGTGTTATTGAAAAAATATTTACAATAGCTATGCCATCAACAAAAACATTAACATCCGTGTTTGATGCTACTGTTGGTTTTGATATTACGGGTTCTTTTGTTTTAAATACTTTTAATGTTAATGATGCAGGTGGAAATCCTGTTTCTTATAATGTTTACACACTTACAAACGCTATACCATACGCATCTAATCACATATTTAATATTGTAACTACATAATGACGGCAATACAATTACCAAATAGAATACAAGTCTTAAACGCAGAAGCGTTAGATTTTTATTATGGCTCTTACGCTAATTTAGCTGCTGCAAAAGCTGCTATACCACAAGTTTTGAGGTATGATGGTATGACAATTAAAATTTTAGGAGGTGTTGAATATTGGTGGTTACAGGCTGATTTAACTGATACAGGATTAGTGCCTAAGACTGTTGGTGTTGGTGGTATAGTAAATATTACTTATATTGCATTGTTAGCACTTCAATCGGGAAATACATTAATACCTGAAACAATCTATAAAATTACCGATAGATATTTAGGTATATATGTAACTGCTGTAACAACAAATTATTTAGATGAAAACGCTGTAAGAATTATGCTTTGTGCTAATTCTGATACAATAATAAATCCTTTATTGGTAGGTATTTGGAGTCCGAGTCCGTTTATTGATTCATTTGTTGGACTTAATATTGGGGACAATGTTGTTTGGGGAGGCAGTGTTTGGACTAATGTAAATGGATTAGTTGGGACGAGTATTAATGATACAACATTAGATTCAGAATGGACATTAATTCCAAAAGGCGTTTCACAAGATATTTATTATAGAGAAGAAACATTTAATATAAAATATAATTTATCTGATGATTTAGTTACAGAACAAACAGACGTTCTTGGAAATACAGTTGGTCAAGTAAACACTAATGATGTTGTAACTTTAGGTTATAATCCTTGCGATGTTACGGATTGGTTGTTTTTTAGAGATGCAAGTCTTATCGCTCGAGATGGAGCGAGATATGTTTGTTATTCAAATACTTTTCGTTTAGGATGCTTTAATAACGCTAATATTGACCCATTAGACCCATTATTATTTCCTATTGTTAGAGATAATAGTTTAGTTAAGTTTATTAATAACGTTTTTGATTTTTATGGTTCATTAATTCAAAATAATATTAATTGTACTTTTGATAGAAATTACTTATTAAGCTATTGTGTTAATAATTTAAACATTATTGCTATAAATAACACAAATTCATTATTTTTACCTCTTGCTATTTTTTCTAATGACAACACTAATAGCAGTAGCTTGGATTCTATTATTAATAATACAAATCTTTCTAATTTATTTGAAAATAATGGTATTTCAGTTGGTGATTCAGATTTTATATCTAGCGGGGGTACTATTTCAAATAATATACTTTCATTCTTATCTAATTCCGATGGGATAGAATCGTTTAAGTCGAATGAAAATTTTGGCTTGCAAGATAACACATACGCTAGTAGTCCTTCATTTACTGGTGTGATAATTAAATCTAGTACCTTAAGTTTGTCAAGTGACAATACAGTAATATCATTTTATTCATATAATTCAGACAAAACTATAACTCAATATTTAGAATTTAAACCACCATTTTTAGCAAATACAGATGTGTTTTTGAGTAAAATATTTAATACTAACGCAAGATTAGTAGAAGCAATAGTTGTATGTAGTGGATTATTAGTTGGAGGTTCAACAGAATTTGGAATTGAAACGGACGCATTACAGTATATGCCAATTACAAGTAATGCAACTCTAAATACAACACCTCAAAGAATTACAACAATTAGCAATGTAATCACAGTTGGTAAAAGATTTTATATAAAATCAACAATAAACACTATTATTGGTAGTGTCCGAATAAGAGTATGGTTAAAACTAATAATAACCTAAATTATGAGAAAATTAAATTTTGATGAAAAAAACATATTAGTTAGAAAGGCTATTGGTCATTTAGTTGCTATTAATATAACATCTAGTAATGTAAATGTCATTGATGTTATTGATACAAGGAATGACATTAGGGTGTATTTAAAAATAGATAATTATATATTTAGTAGAATATTATGGAAAGGGCTTGATTATAATCCATTATCTGAATTTAATCAACAAGAAATTGATAATAGAATAATAGACCTTATATAATTGAGCGTAAAACCAATTCGCCTTTAGGCAAGTGGGTGTAAGCGACTGTTTTATTATTATATTTGAAATTAAATTATGCTAACTTATAAACGAAAATTAAACCTAAAAAAACAAATAAAACCATGTCGCAAAACTCAGTAACTTACACAAAAGGAACAAGTAATATTGTTCCTACCGCATCAAGATTCATTGCCGATACAGAAAATGTAGGCGATACAACAATTTTAATTCTTCCGTCTATTTCAGACTTGCTGAATTTTCAAATAAAGTCAGGTTTTGCAGTAGCAGGTACATTTAATTTTGCGTTTTCAAAAATAGGAAATGGAAAGTTAGTTTTCCAAACAGGAAGACAAGATGAAACTATTAATGGTTCGGCTAATTTAGTCGTAGATGAAATTGGTAGCGGTATCATTTTTATTACATCAGATTTAAGTTGGGGTATCACTAATTTTTCAAGTGCAAACAATCAATCAAGTACATCTAAGGTTAATGTTTCAATGGCTGATTTCAATACATCAAATATTGATAGTCCAATAACCGTAGTTCCACCAACAGCAAACTCTTTAGCTATTCCTACTCATTTAGTTATTAATATAACAGAAGTTGTTAGTGATGGTCTTCCTATTGTATTAGGTTACGGTTATGTTGGTAACAAAACACTTGTAGGAGAAGTTAATTTAGCAGGAGTATCAGTAGGTGATAGAATTATAGTACCTATTACAACAACTAACTATTTTAATACCTCAACAGACCCTATTGGATTAGGTTTTGGAGTTTTCAAAATATCGGGAAGTATCGCTGCTAATATTAATATTTCTACTTTTGATATTTCAGGTAATTAATTAATTTTTTTAAATAAAAAAACCACATATCAAACATTAAATTGAACTCTTAATTAAATTTTAACTCCTATCAATAACACATCATCAGTTTGTTCGTGATGACCTTTCCAATAATCGAAAGAGGTTGATAAAGCCTCTTTTTGTTTTTCCATACTTCTATCGCATAGAGATAATAAAAGTTCTTCTAGTTGTTTGTATCTGAATTTTTTATTTTGTTCACCACCAAATTGGTCAGCATAACCGTCTGTGAACATATAAACTACATCACCATCCATTAAATCAATTGTAGTGCTTTTAAATGGCTCATTCTTTATTCCAAGACCGATAGGCATCTTATCTGCTTTACAAACTATTATTTCTTTGTTTCTGATAATATAAAAGCTATTGTTGGCAGCAGAGTATTGTAATGTTTTTTTATTGAAATCAAATGCACAAAGAACACAGTCCATTCCATCGCTAACATTTTCGTTACCTTTTGGATTAAGTGATTTTACTATCTCTTTACGAGCATCAGTTAATATTTGCCCTGTATCTTCAATACCACGCTCATCAACCAACTCATTTAGTATTGATATATTCAACATACTCATCATCGAACCACTTACCCCGTGTCCTGTACAATCAGCCACAGCGATATAAAATTTATCACGGAAATTATCTTTCCTTTTACTCGCCCAATAAAAATCACCCGAAACAATATCCTTTGGTTTATAGAATACGAAATTATTTTTTGCGTGTTCATCTATGTAGTCTTGTGATGGCAGTACAGCAGACTGTATGCGTTTAGCATAAGTGATGTTATCTAATATTTCCTTTTGTTTTTCGTCAACCAAGTGTTTTTGGTAAGTGATTAACTTATGTGCTTTATTTTTTCCTAAGTAACTTTTATAAATCACAAAAGCAAATGCAAGTACAACTAACAGAACTAAAATTACTATAATTATAATTGATTTTTGTTTATTGCTTTGTGTTTCGGCTTCCGACTTAAAAACACTTTTCTCCTTATTAAATTCGTAATTCAATTCGTGAGCAACCATTTTCTTTTCACTCTCGATATTATTTAAACTATCAGTATAAGCCATGTATAATTTATAGTTAATTATAGAGCCTGTGCAATTATTTGTTATGCTATCCAATTTGTAAAACTGTTTATAAGCCGAACAGATTAAATTTTTAAAACCTATTGATTTTGCTAATGATAAACTTTTGTTTAATTCTGAATAAGCTAAATTGTATTTTTTGTGTGTGATGTATATTTGACCTAAATATAAATGAGATTCTGAATTACGTTCAACGTCATTAAACATAAGCGACAATTTTAAATAATTTATCGCTTCATCATAATTACCTTTTGATTTTAAAACATTTGCAATTCCTGTATTGGCAGAACAAATATAACTGCTATCACCAACGTACTGACTTATCTTTAGGAATTTATTGTAGTATTGAAGAGATTTATCTAAATTATTTTTTGAATAAAATAAATCCGCAAGTCCCATATAAGCATTTGGATATACGTTTAAAGTATCATTATCTTTCTTAGAAGAAATTAATATTTTGTTATAATAATCAATACTCTTATCGTAATCACCCTTGTCCTTGTATAAGCATCCGATGTTACTCTGCATTAAAGTTACAAAGTGATTATTTGTTTTTTCTGAAATAACCAACGCTCTCAAATAAAATTTAAGTGAGTTTGAATACAAGCCCGACTGCTTATAAATAGTTGCTATATTGTTGAGGTTACTTATAAAATTAGTACAGGTTGTATCGCTTATATCTGAATAAATTTCCAATGCCCTTAAAGAATGATTCATTGATTTTATAAAATTACTTTGTTGGAATACAACACTACTAAGTAGCGTATTACTTATAGCTTCACCTCTATCATATCCTATATTTATGGATACTTTGAGTGACCAATTGAGGTACAGTAAAGCATCTTTAAATTTTGCATCTAAGTAGCAATTCAAACCGATTTGATTCAATCGCTTTACCATAACGGTATCTTCTTTACTGTTGGTGTTTTTTACGAGCCTTATTAGACTATCCGTTTTTGATTGTTGGGAGTGGGTTTTTAATGTAAATACCGCTACTATTAGGAGTATAAATAAACGTGTTCGTTTCTTGTTGATTATCATGTTGTTTGGTATTAAATTTTTGACTAACTTTATAAGTTAAAGATAATTACATTTTTGCAATCAATTACATTTTTGTAAGTTAATTATTAACAAAACGGTTAATTTAATAAAAATAATCTATATTTTAACAAATTTTAGTCAAAAAACATACTGAAAATGGCAAAAGTTAAACTACATGATGAGCGAAGCGGGTCTTATATGTTTAGGTGTCCTGCGGGACATTTTCATTATATAAACACCAAAATTCCAAATGGTCAAAAAGCTAAGTGGACTTTCAACGGTAATTTTGAATTTCCAACCTTCACTCCTTCGGTAAACGAAAAAACAGGGTATTTTGTTGACCCTGAAACAAAAGGTGATGAAGATTGGTTGAGGGATAATAGTTATCATTGTCATTTTATTATTACTGATGGTAAAATACATTTTTGTGCTGATTGTTCTCATGGACTTGCAGGGCAAACAGTTGAATTACCTGAAATGGAATAACTATGATGCGTAAAAATAAAATAATCATACTGATAATTTTAATTGCAACTTTTTTTTGCGGTTGTTTTCTAAATAATAAACAAATAACAAAAAACCACTTGCCTACAAATCCTAAATTTGATATTAAGGATGATTCATTAACAATAACTTTCAATAATATTGAAAAATATAACCTTAACAAAAATGTTTTAGAAAAATCTTTAACCGTTATCGAGCATTATAATGGAATTGATTACCCACCTGATTTAAAAATTACTGAAAGAAACAGCACTAAAATATTTAAGCAAAGTAATAATTTATCAGAAGGTAGATTAATTTATAAAATACCAAATACAATGAGGATTAGAAGTACTTATAAAGTGCTTGTTCGTATTTCAAAATCAAAAGCAAATATTAGTATTTTTGATAGTTTATCAGGTGATGTAATTACATCTCGTATCCCTGTTACTGAAACGATGGAAGTTCAATTAATTGATATTTCTCCAAAAGATAAAAAAATGTTTGATATAGTCGAAGATAATAATGCTGTTCAGATTATTGATGATGATGATAGTTATACTGAATGGAGTTGGAACGTAACACCTATTCGTGTTGGTGTATCAAAATTAAAAGTGGTCATATCAATTATAAGAAATAATAATAAAAAAGATATTGTTTATGAAGATATTGTCGAAATTGAACGAGATTTAAAAGAACAAATAATTTTCTTTTTAGAAGAATATTGGAAATGGATTATAACTACATTCTTAATTCCTATATTTATTTGGTGGTGGAAAAATAAAAAAAATAAAAAGTCTAAAGATAGTGAGAATGGTAATGAAGAAAAATAATAACGATTGATTAAGCAACCAAAAATATTAAAAATTATACCAAGTGTAGATGAGTTTACTTCGGTTCAATTTACATTGGTTAATACACTTGTAACAGATTATTCATTTACTTTATTTGATGGCTATTCCATAACGCTTATGCCTACATTTCGTATTCCTTTTATTGCTAATCCACCCCCGTATATTTCAGGAAGCACAGGTTACAACTTCTTTATTCGTGGATTAGCTGCCTCACCTTTAGAAGTACGTCAAATAATGGTCGTTACCGAAAATGTTGAACAAATGAATATACCGTTTATGCTGACTTATAAAGATGCTAATGGGGTGTTGTGTCAAAACCCACGCTTTCCGAGCTTGGGAGTGTCTATAAATCAATATCAGGGGTTAATATCGTATGTGGACTTTAAACCAAAGGAGCTAATTTTGAATAATCAGACAACTATTCAAAATTATGTGGTCAAGGCAGGTACATCCGTTACGATGGTCATTTATTATAGACAAGTTACTAAAGCAAGTATATTGTCAGATAAAACGAGTTTATGTAACCGTATTGACCTGAACAAATATAAACCGAATAACCGTAAAGAATATCAGTTGAGGTTTCAATCTGCGGTTAAATCATTCCCTGCTTTTACGCCCGAAAACGAATTTAGTTTTTTGAATAAGGAATAACCTTATTTTTTATTACCACCCTATTTTCCTAAAAAATCATACCAATCTTTCCAAGTACCTTTTAATTTATAATAATAAATTGGATTTTTAGGAATAAAAGATGGTAATTTTTTTGTGATTTTACCCCATTGTTTTATTGTTTTAATATTTTTAGTCAACTCATTTTCTTGCACCCATTTTTTAGCTTCATTATAAGTAAAAAAATCTCCTCTTGTTCCCGTTCCTAAGAAATCACCCCAACTTATCCAACCTTGTTTTTTATAAGTAGAGGAAGGGCTTTTTGGAATAAATGGTGGTAATTTTTTTGTTATTTTATTATTCCATTCATTACTCAATTTAATATTTTCAGTCAATGTATTTGTTTGTACCCATTTCTTCGCTTCATTGTAAGAATAAAATCCACCCTTTTTATTACCTGTACCTAAAAAATCTCCCCAACCTTTCCAAGTACCTCGTATTCTATAATAACCATTAGGAGTTTTTGGAATAAATGGTGGTAATTTTTTTGTTATTTTATTATTCCATTCATCTTTTAATTTAATGTTTTTTGTTATTGAACTTTTTTTAACCCATTTTTTAGCTTCTTCGTAAATAAAAAAATCAACTTTACCTAAAAAATCACACCAATTTATCCAACCTTTATTTTTATAAAATTTTGGAGGGTTTTTTGGAATAAATTTAGGTAATTTTTTAGTTTCTCTTGCCCATTCAGGTTGAAGTTTTATGTTTTTAGTCAATGGATTACTTTTAACCCATTCTTTCGCTTCTTTATAAGATAAAAAAGATGTACCCAAAAAATCACTCCAACCTTTCCATGTACCTTCTCTTGAATAAAAACCATCAGGTGCTTTTGGAATAAATGAAGGTAATTTATTGGTTACTGTAAGCCATTCTGTTGAATTTATATTTTTAGTAAGTGTATTTTCTCGTACCCATTTTTTAGCCTCTTGATAATTTAAGAAATATCCTTGTTTATAATTACCTGTACCTAAAAAATCTCCCCAACCTTTCCAAGCACCTAGTTTTCTATAATAAAAATAAGGAGTTTTTGAAATAAATGGTGGTAATTTTTTTGTTATTTTATTATTCCATTCATTACTCAATTTAATATTTTCAGTCAATGTATTTGTTTGTACCCATTTCTTCGCTTCTTCGTAATTTAGATATAATTCTTTGTTACTTCTTAAAACTCTTAAAGTTATTTTATCAAAATTTTTATTGAAATTAGGTATAAATTTAGCATCAATATCAAATTGAAGTATATTATCTTTTTTACGAATATATTTACCTCCATTACTGTTCCTTATTTCTTTAACTTCATGTATTATCCTGCCATCCATGTATGATAATGACATTAACATAGTACCTAACTTATAAAAAGAAGAATCTTTATTTATACCATCGTCAGATGATTTACTTAGTAGAGCAGGTATTATTATAGAGCAGTATTTTTTTCCTTTAAATTTTCTTAAACCCCTTCCGATAGCCTGAATAATACTTATTGTACTTTCTCTCTTATCGCAAAACACAATACAATCAATACAAGGAATATCTACACCCTCAACTAACGCTTGTGAGTTCGTTAAAATGGATATATTAGCGTTTTTAAAGCCATTCATATTCTCGTTACGTTCTTTACCGTTTTGATTTCCGTTAATATGAAATGTTTTAATATTTAATCCTTTATGAGATACAATACTATCGAGTAGTGAATTAAATAATTTGGCTTTATGTATTGTGCTGTGATAAGTAACAATTTTTTTACTTCCATTTTTATTGATAGAATTTATAATTGCTATAAGGGAATATATTATGTTTTCTTTTTCCTGCTCGGATAGTTTTATTTTGTCAGTTATATCGTTTAAGTAAGAGTTTAATTTTATAAAAACATCGTATTCTTCCTTTGTAGATAATCCATAAACTTTATAATTACATAAAATATTATCCTTAATAGCTTGTAGTAATGTGTATTCGTAAATTTTTTTACCATAAAAATCTACATTATCCATTGCAATTACATTATCGTCGTTGCCTGAGTAAATTTTTTCGGTAGCAGTCATAAATAATCGCTTTTTAATTTTTATTTCAGTATCAAAAAGAATACTTGAAAAATATTTATATTCTCCGCCAACCGTTCTGTGAGCCTCATCAATGATAGCTAAATCAAAATCGTAATTTAATTCTTTACATATTTCAGAAAGAGTACCTAAACTTTGATATGTTGCTATTACAACCGTAGGCTTATTATTATTGTTTTTTAAGAATGATTTTATTTCATCAGGTTGTGTTGTGACATTAGCAGATTCTTCTATATTAATTAAAATATCTTTATCGCTACCTATACAAATGAAGTTGTGAGTTTTTGATAATTCCGAATGGAATGTTTGGAACATTTGGTTCTCTAATATCAAATTAGGAACTGTAATTAAAGTTCTTTTTATATTTTTTACTTTAGTTAACTCTTTTAAAATCCAATAAGAAGTTAATGACTTGCCTGTACCACAAGCCATGTTTATTTTACCTCGTGAATTATATTTATACGAAAAATAACTTATAGTTTTATTGATAGCTGATACTTGATGTGGCATTGGTTTTTTACCAACACCGATTGTGTTTTTGTTTTTCATAATTTTCCGTAATTGACCATTGTATAAATATACTTACAAAAATGTACTTACAAGTTATTGTTTGTAAATTGTATTAACGTGATAATCAATAATTTATAATTAAAGTCCGCCAAATACCACTTGGAAAGTTTAGTTTTTTGAATAAATTATAATTTCCTTTAAAATTAATATAACTAACAATAGAGATAATCGAATTGCTTTTCATAAACCAGTTGTGATTTCCTTTCAAAATAATATAACTAACAATAGCAGACAGATACCGCACTAATTTATTTAAGGTTGTGATTTCCTTTCAAAATAATATAACTAACAATCTCGCCTTGGTGCATGGAAACGACCACCATGTTGTGATTTCCTTTCAAAACAATGTAACTAACAATAGAATTACAGTAAACTGTTTATCTAATGCGGTTGTGATTTCATTTCAAAATAATATAACTAACAATTTTCCTAGGCTTGTTTTGAGTGTTGTTGGAGTTGTGATTTCCTTTCAAAATAATATAACTAACAATAATCACTTAAAACAAAATAAAACTATGGAAGTTGTGATTTCCTTTCAAAATAATATAACTAACAATAATCGCTTCTAATTAATTTTTTCATAGTCAGTTGTGATTTCCTTTCAAAATAATATAACTAACAATTTCATTACTTCAACTATTTTGGATGCAGTGTTGTGATTTCCTTTCAAAATAATATAATTAACAATAAAACAAATGAAAACAATCTCAATTATCGGGTTGTGATTTCCTTTCAAAATAATATAACTAACAATTTTGCCTTTACAGTAATGCAGCTCATGTCGTTGTGATTTCCTTTCAAAATAATATAACTAACAATGGTTCTTTTAAATTTACATCATTAAGGGGTTGTGATTTCCTTTCAAAATAATATAACTAACAATCGGGTCTGCTTATATCGGGGATGTGAAATAGTTGTGATTTCCTTTCAAAATAATATAACTAACAATTGAAGAAGAATTGGAACAGTTAGAGAACGAGTTGTGATTTCCTTTCAAAATAATATAACTAACAATACTTCCACCAAGACTGTGACTGCAACGACGTTGTGATTTCCTTTCAAAATAATATAACTAACAATTGGTAAAGTGAAGGAAATGGAGGGTGTTGCGTTGTGATTTCCTTTCAAAATAATATAACTAACAATAGAAGCTCAGAAAGCGGGTGTGAGTATAACGTTGTGATTTCCTTTCAAAATAATATAACTAACAATGCATTCAAGAGTTGGCAATAAAATCTACTAGTTGTGATTTCCTTTCAAAATAATATAACTAACAATTTCCGACTACTTGGAGTTCGACAGTACGCTGTTGTGATTTCCTTTCAAAATAATATAACTAACAATAAAGTATATGTAAATAAACGTGGTGCTACTGTTGTGATTTCCTTTCAAAATAATATCTAACAATAATCGCATTAGGTTTAATAATTAAAAAACTGTTGTGATTTCCTTTCAAAATAATATAACTAACAATTTAATCATACGTTAAAAAAGCATAGCGAAAGTTGTGATTTCCTTTCAAAATAATATAACTAACAATATTGGTCAAGATAAGTACAATGTATTTATTGTTGTGATTTCCTTTCAAAATAATATAACTAACAATGAACTTCAAATCTCACGGTGAGGTTTCTCCGTTGTGATTTCCTTTCAAAATAATATAACTAACAATTCCGTTATAGCAGTAAACAACGGCTCTATATTGTTGTGATTTCCTTTCAAAATAATATAACTAACAATTATCCGTGTATTAAAACCTTACAAGGTAATGTTGTGATTTCCTTTCAAAATAATATAACTAACAATATCAAAGCTGGCTTTAATGGCATACGCATTGTTGTGATTTCCTTTCAAAATAATATAACTAACAATCATTGAAAACAGGGTTTATTACAAACGTAGGTTGTGATTTCCTTTCAAAATAATATAACTAACAATACGTCAAAGAACAAAAGCCGTAAAATCAATGGTTTCACGGCTTTTTAAAACAAAAAAAATGACCATAAATTACAAAACTTCTTCCAAGAACTTCGTTTTTTTAATTTCTAATTTTTTTACTGTTTTTACATAAGTGGAACGATTTTCCGTTTTGTAAATAACACCAAACCCTGAACCTGTTGATTGACCTATTCCTATATTATATAATAATTCAGCCACTTTTTTATTACAAAAAATACTTATTTGGCATTGATTACCCCACATAACCACATTATTAACCAAAACTTTTTTTGCTTTATGACCTTTATGCTCAATTCCATTTTTACCCATTTTTGGAATTTTTAAATCAAATCCTGATAAGTCAAAAGAAGAATCTATTTTTTTTAATTTATTAATTAAATATTCTTTTACGACTTGTTCAAAATTATAATTATCATCAGGAGTAATTTGATATTTACCATCAATCAATTTATATACACCTTCTAAAGTAATAAAAATACGTTTCTTTTTCTCGATACTACGATAAATTAAAAATGGTGATAACGTAGCAAAATGATTCCATCCATTACAAAAAGATTCACTTATATGGTCAATGTTACTAAACCTCATGCCATAACCTATCATTGGATTATTTAATAATCCAACAAGTAATTTATTTATAAGCTCTGTATTTAGTGAAGAAAAAACAAAGTATCCACCGTCAGAAAAAGTTAAATATTTAGGATTGTTACATAAACCACCACCGTACAAATTAGATACATTGTAGTCATTCACCTTATCGTGGTATTCATTGTTATGTCCTAAACATCTGTGCAGGTACGATAAAATAACGGAGTTGTTATTAGGAACATCCTCTGTGTTTTTTGTGAAATTTATTTTAATTCTCATGTCTTTTATTTTTTAGTTATTTTTAATATTTTTCTAAACTAATCTCAGATACTTTAACGTGGTTATCTATGTTTATTCTACTCTCGTTTAATACACATTTAATAAACACTAGTCCACCGTCTAGTATAGTAGCACATCCTTTTGAATTTCTGAGTTTAACAATATCTTCATCTGTAACAGGAACAATAATTTCACCGCTAATCTTAGTTATTTTTTCTATTCCTGAATTAACAGTTAATCTTGTATTAGATGAAGAATTAATATCGGATTTCCTTTTTTCATACTTTTTTTCATCTGTAAAATACATAACCAAAGGGGTTTTTTTATTATGTATCATTTTTTTAAATAAAGATTTAAGTGTTTCGTTATTTAACATACCTCTCGATTTAATCTCATTTCTTAATTCAATAACAGTATATTTTTCACTAATATCAGGGACATTAAATAAATCAGATAATACCTGCTTGAAATCATTAAGTAAATCTACTCCTAATAATTTTGAAAAACGCTCCCAATAAACAAAATCAGCTTTGCTCCAAGAATTATGAACGGATTTTTTTACGTGAATTGTTTCACTTGCGAAATCTTTAACTCCTTTTGAAAAAATAGTAGGAATTTTTGGTGTATTGATATTAAGATAAGATTTTAAAGCCATTTGGTAGTAGTAATCAACTTTATCAAACACAACTTCACGATTAGATGGCACAGGTCTTTCGCCAAACAGAACGTGTAATACATTTGATACTTGATTAACCGTAATAGGCTCTTTACGAATTAAAGAGCCTATACGTGGTGTTTTTACGCTTAATTCAAAGATAAAATCTTTAGTCATTTTATTTGTGAAATAACCCGCATTTTTAAATTCAAGAATTAAATACTTATCCATAATTTAAGAATTAGTAGGTTCTTTTGATTCAGATTTCTTTTTTGCTTTTGAATCTGCCCTATCCTGTTTTTGTTTTTGTTTTTTGTCAGAAGATTCTTTATTGGCTTTTTTATAATTATCTTCTATTGTTTGTTTTAATTTTTTTGCTTCTTCCTCATTGTACTCAATATAAAAATTCTCCATTTCAAAATTTATATTTTTCACATCATCCATAGTTTTAACGGAAACCCAACCATCTTCATTATATTGAGTATCTTCTAATGGGTCATAAACTAATTTATACTCCAACTCAGAAACGTTTACATAAGCACTTTTTCTCTTTATATTCAATAGAAGCACTCTTTCAAGCATATATTTAACTAAATGAATTGCATCTTCATTATTGAACACAAATCCGTATTCAGGCATTAGGTTAACACTTCCCTTCATTTGATACCAACCTAATTTAGATTTAAAATCAGGCATCCTTGTTTTTAAGAAATCAGAAAATAACTTAAAATTATCGGGATTGAACGCTAATCTGTCAGATACAATGTCTGTGCTTACAAATTGTAATTGCTCCAAATCAATAAATCCTATCGTTTGATAATTTATATGACCTAATGTTTCTTTTTTAAAGAATGAATTATCTGTAACTTCTGAATCGCTATTTTTTTCACCACTTTTACAGAATGTTTCAATAGAGGAAAGTGCAGTCTGAGAATCTTCATTTGGAATTTGCTCCGCATCTATAATCCCAAACGCACCTTTTCTTTTGAAAGTTTCCTGTTTGGCAAATAGATTTCCCCTTAAAATATATGCTTCACAACCCAACATAGAGTATAATAAGGCGTTTTCGTGTACTACGTTTTGGCATTGGAAAGGAATATCTTTAGCGAAAATACTATGTCTTAAACAGGCTTCCGATATTTTATTTTTAGAAGTTACTACTCCATCAGCATTTTCATAAAAATTTCTTTTACCATAGCTTATGTTTTTGTTACTATACCATAACCTTGATGGGAAAAGATGTAAATGCCTTTGTTCATCACCGTCAAAATTCACAATACCAAATCCTTTTAATTTTAATCTTAATTGGATGTTTTTTACTTTTTTACTGTTGTTTTCCATTTTTATTTTTTTTTTAGTTATTATTTGTTTATTTTAATTTTTGTAAAAGGTTTTTATTTTTAATTATTATTTTTATCCTTAAATTCTTTTAAAAGTTCTTTATCAATTATTCCGTATTCAGTATTATACACAACATCAAATCTTATGTATGGAGTATCTGAATTTTTAGCTTCTTCTCTTATAACACTCTGATTCCATTGCTTTATATTATAATCAAATCTATCGTCTATTTTCATTATCTCCTTCCTTGTTTTTACTATACGTGTTGGAGTTTTTTCGTTTTCGTTATAGTTAAATAAATTACCCCGATTACTGTCTGAAAACATTTCGCTGTATTTATTTGAATTATGTACCTTACAGATAAAAAATATCTCTGAGCCAATTGAACGTAATTTATTAGCCCCTGCTTTCATCTTTTTATCACTATTAGTAACTTTTGAATAATGTCTTGGAAATATTTTTGAAAAGTATCTCATGCTTTCTTCAAAACACGATTCTGAATACTTATCAATTTCTTTAGAGTTTATTTTATTAAATTCATTATAGATGGTGTACCATTTATCTAAATCATAAGTTTTACCATTATATTTACTTAAATAATCAAACCATTCATCAGATAAATCCTTTGTGTATAGAATTTCCTTCATTTTATTTTCACCACCACTCTTTAATATTTTATAGGTATTTATCTCAGGAATATTGCTTTGGTCACCAAACCTATTACATTTTCCCATTCTTTGCCAAGAAGAATTAGGAGATAATACAGATTCGTGTATGTTAGCAAAAGATATATCTAAAGACTCCTGAATAACGTGGGTAGCTGTGATGTTTGTTTTATTCAAACTTCTTGAAGCGTTTTTGTCAAAAAATTTATATATGTGTGAAAATATTATATCCTTGTCGCTCGGACTAAATTTACTATGGACTAATTTAGCCGAATTTATTTTGTTATGGATTATTTGAGAGTTGCCTATACTATTTAAAATTACAAGACTACTTGATTTTGATTTTATTTTAATATCATCAATACACTCTACGATAAAAGTGTTTCGTTTATATTTACCTTTGTGAGCAGCGGGATAATGTGAATTTTCATCAGGAAGAATTTTCGTTTTAGTTAATCCATTCTCCCATAATTTATTTATTTTTACTGGCGTTGCACTAACCAATAAAGTTCTGCTTTCAGTAAACCGATGCCTTGTATTCATTATATTAATGAAACAAGCAAATAACGCCTCTTTACATAATAGTTTATGGTATTCATCAAATACCACATCACAGTTATTTATAAAAAATAATCTTTCTGCGTTATTGCTATTAATAGATGGGCTTAAAAAATTATCAATATTTGTTACAATAATATCTGAATTAAATTCAATGAAATTTTCTTTATTGACCCTATTTGTTTTTTTAGTTTTACCTGTTAAATACAATTCAATACTAACCTTATCACCAATACCTAATGTTTGTAATTCTTTTAGTGTGTTTAAATAAGTAGATTCAGATATAACATTTGTCGGACAAACAATAATTAATTTTTTACTACTATAAAGTAAATTCCATAATACGGTTAGTAACGATTTTCCAAAACCCGCAGGAGCATTTACGATAGTTGTTTTCTCGCAATTTTCAGCGATTTTCTTTTGTATTTCTAATCTTTTTGAATCGTATTCATCAAAACATAATTTAAACGAAGGGTCATTATAAAAATGACGTTTTGTTAAGTTATTAATTAATCGGTTGATTTCAGAAATATCCTGAGTATATAATAATTCTTTAAATGTATTTATTTCGAGAGAAGAAACTAATCTATCTGCTGATGTAACACAGGTTCTAATGAATGTTTTTTCGGCATTGGTAACAATATCTTTTGCGTTACCTGAATAATATATAGGAGAATCACTTTTAATATCATTAGGATGATACTTATACGTAGGTTGTAGAATTTCTTTTAAAAAGTCAAGCATCACATCTTTATCATCTTTATCAATAGTGTCTAAAATATTATTATTGTTATATACACTAACTGATTTACTATTAATACCATTAGTCCAATAAATACAATCTAAAATAAATTCTGATTTTGATGATATGTATTTAGTGATAAAAGCCCAACCAATTTCGTTATATAAAAACTTAACTTTTCTTTCTTTTTTTGGTGGATTTTTTATGTCTTTTTGAAATACTTTACAACACTTTCCTATGCTATGTAATAATGCTGAAATTCTAACATTTTCAATAATTGATTCTTCCGAAGAAGATAATGTTTGTTTAGCAATTTCTGTTGCAACAATGGAAACTAATTTAGAATGTTCTAAGAGTGTTGTACCATTTTGATTTACGATTAACTCATTAACCGACGTACCTTTTGTTGTATTTTTTTTTAACATACTTTTAGATTTAAAATATTTACGCACCGTATAGCACACTTAAAAATGTAAGTTTTATCTTTTTGAGCGTAAAACCCCTATGCCTTTAGGCTAATGGGATGTAAGCGAACTCAACGCTTTCATTTTGTTTTTAAAAAATCCATTTGAAACTGCAAAGAAATTAATCCTTGCAGTTCCATTTGAATAAAATCGGTCATTTCTGACCAAACACAACCTTTCGGTTGGTAATGCGTATTTTGAAACTGTAACCATTTCAAAAATCCGACTTCAATTCGACAATGATTAAAAACCTTTTTTCGACTACATCACCAAGCCTATCCCTTGACCCTTCTTAAATGTAATCAACAGAGCAACGGTCTATTGCGTTAACCGTTGGTGTTATGAGTTTTCAATCGTAGCTCCCGTTTCTGAGAACTTAGTCTTGTGAACTTGGGCTTCGTTTCCGAAGCCACTACCTTTTAAGATAGGGGTAGTTCACAAATTGATTTAATTGACCGTACTGAGTACAAACTTATAAAAATGTAATTGAATAAACAAAAATATTTTAAATAAAAATGAAAATTGTTGATAACTTATAAAAATGTAAGTTACTAAACGTAGCGTTAAGTTGTGAAACTGATTTTAAATAGACAATTAATTTATTTTAAGGTAAATAATATTGATTTTACCACTTCTTCATGCCCATACCTTTACTTATAGTTAAAACAACTCTCAAACCTAATTTATTAAAAAATTCTTCTTTGTCTTCGGGAACTTCGTTTATTACATATTCAATCTTACCATCAATAGGTTCGTGTGTAGGTGATTTTTTACCTGCTGCGACCCATTCAAGATAAGTGAATGTGATTCTTGTTTTGTATCCTATTTTTTTAATTTTCATTTTTATAATAATATTTATTTTTATTCGCCCTCCAAAGTCTTGTTTGTCCTTTTATGCAGTAATGCGTTTCGCTTAACTTCACAAGTATTGTAGATAATTTATGTATGGTAAATTCTCCACCTATCTGTATATCGCTGAAATAATATTTACCTTCTTCCATCATACGAAATTTGCAATATTGTTTGTTATGATGTAATGTGATTTACATGGCATTTGATAATTTCCTACTGATGGTGTAAAAGATATTGTTCCGTTTTCGTTTTTAGTCATTACCCAACCGTGTACAGGGTCTAACGGCAATACTGTTCGCTCTCCGCAACCGCATAAGCAACGATGTATGGTGCATTTATATCTTTCCGAAATATAAACTTCACGCTCATCAAATGTTTCATATTTAGGCATGAACTCATCATCACTAAGGAATACGGGTATAATTTCTACTTGCCTCAATGTTTTCATTTTGAATATTATTTCACGTTACTAAATAAATCTTGTTTAATAGTTTTTTCGTTTCCTTCAATAAAATATTCGGTATGTGATTTATTCACATTATCTCTAATTCCATTATGTAATAAATATCTTCTGATATAATGTGCTGTTCCATTTAATCTCACTTTAGAGTTAACTCTATTTGCAATTGATTTTTTATCTGTAATACCATTTTCAATATTTTTAATCCACTCAGGCGCATCTTTAGGGGCTTTCCTTGTATCTTTCCAATGTTCAGTAATTGCACCTTTAAGTTGTATCTCAAAAATAAAATCATGTTCATTTATAATATCTGTTTTTATTTCTGGTAGCTTATTCAGTAAATTAAAAAATTGTTCCTTGCTTTGAAAGTAACCATTATAATCTTCACCTACTACTTTTTTAATTGTAGGGTGTTCAAAATATAATAATGGTCTGCCCATTAATAAACTATCTTGTATAGATAAATTCCATGTTGAATATCCGTCAATAAAACAAAGTGATGCGTAACATTTTTTTACTAAGTAAGCATAATCAGAATATGACAAATGTTTTATAATAAATTTATCGTTCTTTACATCACACCTTTCGTCGGTTATCCAAATTAAATATTCTTTAGGTAAGTTTTCAGAATACTCAATGAGTTTTTTTATTCCGCTACTTTCATTCCACCTATGATTAAAAAGTAATATTTTTTTATCTGGTAAATCAAAATGTGTTGGCTCTACATCTATCTTTGAAGAAAGTGGCATCTGATAAACTTTACTAATTAAATGTTGTGCATCAAATCCAACAAAGTTTGATTTTAGATACTCTAAACTTAAATCACAATGAATAAAATTACCACTTGATATGTGCATCGCTTCTAATTGTCGCATATAAAAAGAAGGGCAACCCTGAACCGAACCCCTGCTTTCCTTACAATCAATCCAATGATAAAAATTAAAAATTTTCATGTCAGGAAAATATCTTTGAGTATGAAACCATTGCTGAATATTAAAACATATTTCAGGCTGATGATTAAAAACAAAATCAATATCTAATCTTGTAAAATCAAAAATTAATTTTCTGTAATCAAATATACCCCTGTTTAACTGAACGCTTTTTGGGTAATCATATCTTATATAAGAAACATTATCCTGTTGTATTTGAATATTGTGTTTTAATGGAACTAATATATAATGGTGACAGTCAGGTAAAAAATTAATCGTTTTTTCACACACCTTCCAATTACTATCAGCGTTACAGTTAAAAGTATCACCATCCCATTTTACAGGGCTTAGAACGTGTAATATTCGTAAATCTTTAATCATATTTTAACTCGTTTAGTAAATTTAACCTGAAAGCCATTGCTGTTGATGACACACCGAATAGTTTACATAGTTTTTTTAACTCTTTTTCGTCAGACAAATCAAACCCCCCCATTTTATTAATTTCTTCAATCAATCTGTCTTTAGGTATTAATAAGCACACGGCAAAAACATTTGCTTCGTATTCTTGTCTTTTGTGTATTTCCTTTTCGGATTTATTCATTTTTAAAGGGTAATAAAATAACTTCTTTTAGGTCTTTCGTCAACACAAATAACTTTCATCTGCTTACCTTTAAGATGAGGTGGTATTTTACTAGCTCTCATTTTTCGTTCAACACAGGTGAGTAATTTCATAGGAGATAATCCAATTTTTTCATAATGTTCACGCCAACCTTTTCTGATAAAACCATTCCTTGTACTTGAAAGGTAAAGATAATTAATTCCTAATATCATTTTTTTAGTTTTTAAATATTGCAGTAAAATTATACGTGATTTTTGTTAATGTAGGTTGAGGTAACGTATATTTTGGCACAACAATAACTAAATCCTTTGTGATAATTATCTCACCGATAGCTATTATTGTTACGTGGTTCATTTTTTTAGTTTATTTTTTTCAAATATCTCTCGTACTTGTTTGTCCTTTGCTAACAAACCAATTATATTTAGTTCGTTATCCGTTATATTATCACCTTTTTCGAGTAACAACGAGTACAATTTTTTTTTAGCTTCTAAAATTTCTTTTTCCATTTTATTTTTTATTTTTTAAATATCCTGCATCAGTAATTAATTTACCAATTTCTAATTTTAGTTTTACATTTTCTTTTTGCCAACCATCTAAATCTTTCTGCATGAATGATAACCTGTCAGCAAAAATATTTTCTAAATCGGTATCCATTTCTTTTTCTACGTCGTCCCAATTTTTCCACTTGGTTCTACCTGTAACATCAGGATAACTGCCTCTGTATTTTTTTATAAATTCTTGTTTTTCCATTTTTGTTTTTGTCTTAAATATATTTGGTGAATTTCTTATATCTGAATGACAAGCACCTAAATGATGTTTGTCAGTATCATGGTAGTATGGTCGCTTAGTTGGACAATAGTTAACTGAATCAGATGATAAAAAATCATAACGAGCCTTTGCTTTATTTTCATCAGTAAAAAATTCCCAACACACGCCAATATATCCGTCCTCACTAAGTGAATTATAAACTATTGTATATTTTGGTTTTTCCATTTATTTTTTAGATGCTTCAATTAAGTTATTTAACTTTTCTTTAACTATTAACTCATTGTGGTCGGTAATACTTGATGCAACTAAAACATATTGAGCTAACCCAATAAAACTTTTTATGTTATCTACCGATACACCCGAAGCTATTGCCATAGGGTGTTTATCAAGATAGTGTCTTAGTCCTTCAATTTTCACTACCGTTGGTGCTTTACCCGTAGCTACTCCACTTGTGGTAGAAACATCTGTAATTATTTTAGAGTGTTCACAGGCTGTTACCGAATCAATAGGTTGGCTTTGATATTTAAAAGCAAGTCCGCCAAAGAATTGACCTTTGTAAGTTCTATTTGCTTTTATATCTAATAATTCCGTTTCGGTTAAATGTGATAATCCATCATCAGACCACAATCCATCAATACCACTTAGGTCGTATGATATATTTCTAATTTCTTCACCACATAAAAGTTTTTTAGCATCACACCCTAACATATTTACACCTACCCATAAGTCTGTACCACACCATTTTTTAACATTGTATTTACAATCTTTAGCAAACATAATAGGACGCTTATATCCTCCATTATGGTCAATGAAGAATACTTTATTTATCCCACAGTTCAAGATAGTTCTAATATTTTCAACTACTTGATGTTCGTCTATTATATGTATTACAGGTATAATTTCCATTTTATTTTTTTAGTTTATTTTTCAGTTTTTTTACGTCATCAGAAACAACACTCCATAAAGAAAAACCTCCCGCATTTTGTTTCGCATTTGAATCCGTGTTTATTTTTTTTCTAAGCGATTTCATTTTTTTGAAAGTTGAGTTTGCTTCTCCAAATGCAACGAGTTCATTATTTCTTTCAATAGAAGCCTTTTCGTAATTCTTTGATGAAACGAAAGATAATTTCTTTTCATTCAAATTACTTATTTGACTTAATTTTTTAAGGTAATCAGAGGTTAATAAAATTAATTTCTTAATATCTTTACGTGATTTTTCATTTTTTTTGACCGATTTACTGATTGATTTTTCCATCTTGTTTATTTTTTAAATTTCGTATTTTCTTTTTTCATTAAATAGATAAATAATTACGTAACCATTTTATTCCACCTTCAACATCATTGAACTCACCATTCTCCTGTGCTTCATTTGCTTTTTTAAGTATGTTACCGAACTCAGGGGACGGCTTTATGCCTAATTCAATCAAGTGGCGACCCATTAAGATGTATTCGTATTGCTTCTCAACAACTTTTACCTGAGAGGCAATTTCAATCATCTCTTTTGCTCCTGTTGGTACTTTACGTTTATTCCAATCGTGTTCACATTCATTACGACCATTCGTATCGGCATCCATCAAAAAAAGTAACTGATGTATGGTAGCAGGGTGCAGTTTTCGGGATAGTTTTTTTACAAATTTCACCTTACCGCTACTTACCGAAATGTTCTCTAACTGAACACCTGCTAAGTGGTTGGCAATCAAATTACTAATTAGCTCAATAATATCCGCATGAAAACCCATTTCAGTCAAAAGTTCTCGGCTCATAACGCCACCCAATTCTTCATGCCCGTTACTTGTGATACTTAATCTGCCTCTTTTCATCTCCTCTTTGGTACAATTTGGCTTGGCGAGGTCGTGTAGAAGTACAGCCATAACCAATATAGCTTTCTCTCTGCCTACAATATAGTTTTTAGCTACTATACGGTCAATTTCCCGTAAGCAAAGTGTACTGTGTATCTCTACATTACCTTCGGGGTGATAAATATCATCTTGTGGCGTATTTTTAAGTGCTTTTAATTCGGGGTAATACTCAATCAAACCTGTTTCTCTCATAAACTTGAAAATAAGGTCGTGACGAACTCCTTTTTCCGCCCATTTCATCCATTCCTCATACACTCTTTCTTTTGGTAGTAATGTAAACTCATTCCCTTCTTTCACTTTCAACATATTTTTAATTTTGTAAATAGTTGTTTCGTGAATATCAAAACCAAGTCTTGATTGCATTTGGAAAAGTCTGAGAATACGTAAATAATCATCTTCAAACAAATCTGATGTATGCCTGATAATTTTATTCTCCATATCACCAACACCGCCATAATAATCGTATAGTTCATCTTTAATAACATCATAAGCTAAAGCATTGAATGTTACATCACGCCTCATAGCAGCTTCCTGAATTGTAATGTCAGACCGTAGTGATACCTCGAACCCCTTATGTCCAACTCCCGATTTGCTTTCGGTTCTCGGTATCGAGAAATCATATTTCATTGCACTACCAACTAAAACTTTTCTTGTAGGGTTAAAAACAATTACACCAAAACTTTTACCAACAATATCAACACTACCGTATTGTGATAAAAATGATTCCAACTCAGCGTAACTAATCCCATACACTTCAATATCAATATCCTTCGGTTTAATTCCTAAGTAGGCATCACGTACACAGCCCCCAACTAATAATGCTGTATTGCCACTATCATTTAATTTTTTAATGATAGTCATTATCTCAGGCTCTAGCGTAATTTGATTTTTTATGTTAGCTATGTTTTCTTTAAGTGCGTTGAATCTTCGTATAAATGCAGCCGAACTTATTTCAATTGTTGGGTGATTATCTTCTGAAACAGAATTTCCTAATTTTTCTGATAAATCATTAAAGAACCTTTCGTATTTATCATATTCTTCAATTGAAATTTCTGATTCAGGAATTTTATCCCAAACTTTTTCTAACCAATTTTGATAACCGTTATCGGGTTCAGTTGTCAAATATCTATCTAATGCTTTTTTGTCCATCATAATAATTTTTTAATTCGCATTTCTTTTACCTGATGAGTTATTCTCACGACCTTTTATTTTTGACACACGGGCTTCTGTAATGGTTGTTACTTCGTCTTTGTCATTCACGAACACTCTCTTGCCTTTACTTGCTGATGAATAGCTTAAACCGAAATTTTCACAAGCCATGCTTAATGAAGTGAACACCTCACTAAAAACTTCTCCTTTATGAACTACAACGAATACAATCATTTTTTTAAATAGATTATCAAATTTAGCAATTCTATACGTAATAAACAATCCGTAATTGAAAAAGTTATCAAATAAGTAAAGTGTTGATTTTTAGTTATTTAGATTATTTAATAATAATCCCCTAAGATTTGTTTTTTAGCCAACCGTGTATCATCAGCTTCGTTACTCTTTAAGTCAAGTGAAACACTTTCACCGAAACAACTGCAATCAGGATTACCGTCGCTACCTACACCGATAGCAATGAAACCTGCTGAAATAGGATTAAAGCGTTTGAACTCTTTGTGCTGTTGCAGTTCAGAGAATACAATTATTTCGTTATTGCTTGTTCTTATATATTTTACTCGTGACATTTTATTTTTTTTAATAAGGGTGGTTATCAGAATTGCTTGTTTCTATTTTTATTAAGGATTACAAATGGGTTGGTTTGTATATAATTCAATATCTTCAATAGTACAGGACATATACTGAATACCCACTTGTGAATTTCTATATAATAATCTATCCGAATGTTCCTGATAACAAATATCCGTTACCTTGCTTTTAAAACCTCTCCCTTTCCAATATTCGTTATTTGGTTTTTTAATCCATACCCAATCATCTAATTTAATTATAGATGATTCAATAAGTTCTTTTGTCCTTTGTTTTATTATAAGCATTTGCGCTACCGATGCGTCAATATCAAAACCACAATAAGGGCAGTATTTCATTGTTAAACCTGCGATTTGTTCATAATCAATATCAGTAGATTCATGCAATGATATTTCCATCCCATCAAAGGCAAATCCCTTAATTTGTTGTTCAAATCTACAACCTTTATCGTGCTTAAAATTGTGTTCATTAAATCTTCTTTGTAATTCGTTCATTTTATGTTTTTTTATATGTTAATATACTACACACGCCACTATAAGCAAAACGTACATATAGTAGTTATAAGTAATAAAAACAACCCTCACGCTCCTGTGTGTGTAGAATTAGTGGTTATACATTGTTTATATACTGCTTCAATCCATATTTGAATAGAATCAATACCTTCATACTCTACTTCAAGTAATTTATAAAAATTGATGGTTTCTTTTTTCATAAACGGAAACTCTATCAATAGTTTTCCATTTAAACTTACACCACCAAACATATCTATTTTTTTAGTCTTATTTCTAATACGGTTCATGGATTTCTCAACCCATTCTTCTGTTCCTTGTTCAAATTTTAATATCATCGTTTTTAGTTATTATAATATTTTTAATTGCTCTCCTTCGTTGTTTTTACTACTTATAACAGCACCTAACCAAAATTTTTGTGAAAAACAAAAACTATCGGTTAGCTGCAAAACGTTATAAAACATTTGTATAATTTAAAATAAAAAGCCTACACACGCACTATAATTCAATATCGCATGAATTAGTAACTCCATAAATACCATTATCGTCCCTTGATGCCAATATCAGTCTATTCTTTCCTTCGCTATTAATTTCTTCAATAAATTCAACATTCTTACTAAAGCACCATCCCTCTAATTCCTTTCTCAATTTGTCAAATTTCGGCTTGAATTTTTTCTTTTCTAATTCAGTTTGCTTTCTCCAAATTCCTTTTTCAAAATAATGTTTTGCCATCTCTTTTTTTATTTTAAATTATACAAACGAGCCTACGCTCAAATTCCTTACGCACTTTTATAACACAACCTAAATGCAAATTTTGTAAAAACAAAATCAGCTTTTAGCTTCATTCGTTAGTGGTAATACTACGGAGCGAAACCAACATCGTAAGTGTATGTATCAGCACCATCTTCACCATCGCACATTTCCTGCACCCATTTATGATATTCAGGCGGTGCATCTGCCAAAGTAAATCTTTCTTCTTCGTTACCAGAATCCCATTTTGCAAGTTTGACAATTACTTTTGTTCCTTTTAATATTCTTGCAATTTGGTCAATTAGCCAAGCCTTGTGATGTTCACCATCAAAACCACCATACATTTCAATCCACATAATTACCCAATCCTGTGGCGCATACATTGCGTATTTTGTTTTATGAATATCTAAAATTGTTTCACCTAAATAACCTTCCATTTTGTTTCGTTTTAAATTGATAATCCCTCGTAAATTAAACCGTACTACCGCTAACAAGGGTTTGTAGCAATAGGGGCAGAAGTGCTTTAGTTGAGCTGTGTACTTCTAATCAGCTTTAGTGGTTCAATGAACAGTAGTGCTATAAATCCCCTACTGCTACAAGCCCCGATACGTTAGCACCCATTTAAGATAGACTTTATAGTTCTAAAATCGTCAAGTTCTTTTTTTAGTGCTTTCAATCCATCAACCTGCATTTTAAGGTCAGCCATTACAATATCATTACCTGAACGCTTCATTTCTTTTTCAAGGTCTGTTGCTATTCGAGTTAATAAACGGGTGCTAACAGCACCTAAACAAGATGGCTGGCTTTGCGCTTCGTTTGAATCTTTATCGTTTAAATTATCCATTGTTCTTCGTATTAAAATTCGAGGTAAAATCAGCCACCTCGTTTAGCTGCAAAACGTTAGGCACAATTTAACTTCATTCGTTTTACAAATGTCATTACAGCCTTTTCGTGTTTTAAACTATTGTCGTGCCTGTTCAAATTTATCTTTTTAATAACTTGATTACAGCTAATGCAATACATTTCACCTTCTCGTAATTTGTAATTGCTAATTTTGTTATTATAAACTGCGCCTAACACATTATTGCCGACAATTGCGGGTTTAGTGGTTAATTCAACATTTGTGCTTTTCATATACTTTTGTTTTAAAGTGAAACATTTGTGCTTTGAAATCCGCAACTGCGGCAATAATCGTAACGTTACCTGCAAGTGCTACATTCGTTCTTCTAATCAACATTTGTGGGAGAAAATTTAAAAAGTTTTTCTACCGATTTCAAGCCTTGTCCATTTTTGATAGAGTTATTTGCACTTGCTGAAATTTCTTTACTCCATACGCACTCAAAATCATCAGGTGCAGTATATTCACTTACAAACACAATATGTCCTTGTTTACTCCAATTCCTACATACTTCCCAAAAAGTATCACTATCAAATTTGTCATTACCAACATATTTTCTTACACCTCTATATGGTGGGTCGCAATAAATCAAACTATTATTTGGTATCACAAAATCTCTATAATCTCCAAACACAAAATCTATTCCGATTAAATTTGGTTGCTGTTTTGTTCTATTGAACTCCGTACCAATGAAGTTAAATTTTATTTTATTTAATTTCGCCATAATTTATTTTACTAATCAGTATAAGCAACGTATTCAAAAACCCCATTATCAAATTTTGTAAATCTTCCACCAAAAGTTCCTCTTACTTTTTGCAAAACTTCTTCTCTTTTAGTTCCTATTGGATAAACGCCTTCGCATATTTGAGTAAAGTGTGTATGAGTTAAGATTTGATATTCTATTTTATCAACAGGAAGTTCGCCTTTCATTTTTGCTTGAAATTGTTTTTTCCATTTATCACGCTCATCCATCATTCTATTGTACATTTCGTAAGAACCATTATTTTTACTTTGCTCATAAATTGCATTTTCGTACTCATGTCGCTCGTCTTTTCCGTTCCATTCACACAAGGGACAAAATGATGTATCTGATTCGCAATAACCACAAGGAGGGTTTATATGACAAGAACAACCACCTTCTTTTTCATGTTCATTAATAACACCTACGCAACCATCACGGTTACACACTTCTCCTTTTAAAACTCCTGATTCCATTTATATAAATTATTTTTCATTTTTTAATTTATTTTTTAGTTGTATATTAACCAATCAGTATTCCAATCATCTTGGTGTCTTATTTTCCAAAAATCAAGACCGTGATTTACACCGTCCTCAGAAAATATTTCATCACCTCCACTTTTCATATAAATGTATTCATCTTCTAAGAAGTATTGGTGTGTTACTTTCTCACCTCTAAGCATTGCAGCAATAGCTTCCTGCTTCGATAAAACTGTTGTTTGTTGTACGTTCATATTATTTTTTTTCTAAAAATCCAACCATTAGATATACGCTTAAATACTCCTTGACTTCTCGGCACTTTACACATTAAATCCATTACATCATATTCTTCCATTTTGTAAGCCTGACATATATCCTCAAAAATATTATCCTTCAATTTTTTTTCTCCAAGTTCACCACATTCTTCAATTAATGTTTCGGTAATTGGATTTGTTGTATCATAGGTTCTACCCATGTTAAAAATTATTATTCCGCCACGTCTGATATTAAGTTTTTTCTCCATCGCTTAATTTTTTTTATTTAAAATGACGAATTTGTAATAATAAATCATTCACAAAACCTGCATCAACATCACTCGGTAAACCTGAATTAGCAAATAATTCATCCAAGCCTTTAATATCTTCTTCTGCTTTATCAATTATAGTTTGTAAATCAATTTCACCTTTTCTTATTTGTAAAAGGTAATCAGCGTTTGGTCGTATAACTTTTATTGTTTTTTCAGTAGCGATTTCAATAGCCATATCTAATAACCTTCTGCAATGCAATAAATTTTTACCATCAATCTGTTGGTTATGCCCTTTAATATCAACATAACGTTGCGTATTTCTATTCTTTAACCAATCCTGATAAGACTTGTAATCGTTACAATGTTTTGTGTATCCGTCTTTGTTGTAATACATAATAATTTCAGCATCTATTTCTTTTGGAACTGAACTTAATCGTATATCGTTACTATCCTCTTTTATTATTCCGTGAAACCCAAGATGTATTGATTCTTTAATTTCTTTTGGTATTTCTTGTTTAAACACATATCCGTATGTGTTTATATGGAATGTATGGTCATAATACAATGCGTAACAATCCTTAAAATGGTCAAGAGCAATTAAGCCACAACACTCTTGTCGTTTACCTTCTCGTTCTAACCATTTAGTTAATGAAAGTGTTTTTCCGTTTTCGTAAACATAGCACATATCCAAAGGAGTTTTACGCTCCACACGATTATGTTCCCAATTCATTTTTTTATCAAGACCTTTTGCTTTTTTTATTTGAGCAACCGCATATCCACCAAAACTTTGCAAACATTTTTTGGTTAAAAATTTATCTCTGTTTGCTACAATTAAATCAAATACAGGGCTTTTGTGTATGATACAATCATTGTTACTATAAAGAAGTTCAAGTACCGTAGGATTGGCTGATTGAAGTAGCTGTAAGAATCTTCTCACTTCGTAATAACACTCATCTTTACCAACTTCAATTTGTTCTTTATAACCAAACGTAAGTATTTCGTTAGGGTGCTGCATATACACACCTTTAAAATCTTCATCGCTTGTAGCAATAGCAGTACCGTATGACTGACTACCTACCATTGCTTTAAAAATTAAATTTTCTTCCATTTTCATTTTCATTTTAATCCTCAGTAGCACCGAGTTCTGTAATCATATACAACGCCCTGTTGAAGTCTGCGAATATTGGTTCAATATCATTTCCACAACTAACTCCATTAAGGAAAAATTCAGTTTCAACACCATGTTTTTTTCCAATGTATTTTATTGCAGATACAAAGTCAGGATGGTTACTGTAAGTTATTGGAGCATCACCTAACAGAGTAATTAAAGTATAAGCAGCCTCAACTTCTTTTATGGGGTGTCTTTGTTCACGGCACTTATCCTGTACTGATTCTCCACAATGTATTGTTACTTTTTTCATTTTTTTCATTTTTAATTTAATTTTTTTAATCCCAATAAAGAAAACTTTTATCATTATCTAACATATCGCTTAATGCTGATGAAATATCATGTCTGTAAGTAACCGTTTCCCCTTTTATAATTATAGAGGTATTACAACCTAAAACCTCATTAAACTTTTTTTCATTAAAACCTAATTGTTTAAACGCTTGTGATATTTCGTGTGTGCAAAATTTACTTTCCATCTTTATTTTTATTATATAGATTCGTAAATAATCCACCCTCTGTTTGGCGAATAAAGTGTTCGGTATCTTCCTTGAAATTTTAACCATCCATCTAAACAGATAGATGTTATTTGCTCATTGGATGCCACCACTTCGCATTTAATACCTTGCTTTAACTTTTCAAGTAATTCTCCCCGTGTTTTTGGTCTAAAAAAACTATCCACTAAGGGCTGTGTTTGATTCAAATTTTCCATAAATTTTTAGGTCGTTCCTTAATATTTTTTAAAAGAGTTTTGTACGCCTTGCCGTGCTTTTTTTCAACTAACTCCTTGCGTGTAACTTTTTATTTAGTGGTTTAACTTATAAAAAATCAATATCTAAATTATCGTTTTCAGTTTTATTATTAACTTTGAAGCTGATATTTCTACTATGGGCAATAAAATACTTACTTTCCTCACTATGGAATATGCGGTATATGTTTTTTGGTAAGAAAACTATAATATTATTTATGTCCATATCGCAAAAAAAATGTATTTCATCATCGTCATTATTGCCATTAAATTCAGCAGAATGAATTTGATTAGAAACTTGTTCAGGTAATTCACTTACCATCTTATGAATTAAATCATATTCCTCTTTGGTTCTTGCTTTTATACTAAAATTATCTTTCATGCCTTATCAATAAACGTTATTACAAGTTGTTTCTTTACCTTTAGAGCGATTTTCTCCAACACGGATATAGTAACATTCTTCCGTCCGTTCTCGATAGCGCAATAGTGGTTTTTATCAAATCCCAATTCTCTCGCCATATTCTTTTGAGATATTTTCGCTGCTCTGCGTTCTTTTCTTATCAATTTTCCTAATTCCATAATAGCTCTTTTAGACCTACTCTTATCTTAATACCCCGCAAATATACGTCTTTTTGATGTATTTTACAAGTTTAATTATAAATTATTAAACAATGTTGCTCTGTCGTAATTAAGTGGTTTAAGTTGCATAATATCAAGTGGTTGAGTTACTAACGATTGTATCAAATCCACAAATTCCGTGTCATTGAAAAATGGCTTATCTTCTGCTTTGATGAATTTCATAATAATTTACATTTTCTTAAAGGGTAAACACTTCCTGATGCAGAGTTGGCTACACACATTTCAAAATCCACTTCCGTTCCAATTTTATCAATAGCAACTCCATAATCTTCCTCACTGAGAGGCACTTGTTGAATTGTACCATCTTTGTATGTGTATTCGCAAACAATATTTTTAAGTTCTGATATTAGTATTGATGCAGAGCAATTATCGTAAGTGGCAATTGGAATGAATTTAGGTGTATTACGATAGTTTAATTTACTGACCTTTCCACCAACATAATATCCTATTTCTAATTCATAACAAACAGCCATTCCTTCATTTACGCTATCAAGCGGTACAACTTTTAATATTCCTTTCATCTATTTTCGGCAAGGAAACCCATACGCCTTTAGGCTGTGGGAGGAATTGCCAATCCTGTTTTTTAATTGTAAGTAAATGTTCCAAAATTATATGTTTTTTCTATTTTTTTAATTGAATAGC